>Ga0209088_10000889_pt1 | contig 20235 bp, 15 predicted proteins | sample S_140625_EF_Meta_FD_187324 | JGI IMG/M metagenome (GOLD analysis project Ga0209088, IMG submission 187324) | Freshwater microbial communities from Lake Simoncouche, Canada to study carbon cycling - S_140625_EF_MetaG (SPAdes) (version 2) | ecosystem: Environmental > Aquatic > Freshwater > Lake ... | reverse complement strand
TAAGCGTAATGCCAGATTGGTACCTAAAAACCCTGCCGCTCCAGTGATGAGGTACTTCATGTGTGTTATTCTGTGCAAATATTTATTATAGCCAAGTTATTTAGCGTCACCCTCAAACTCTTCCATCGTGGCTGCCTTACTCGAATTAATATTGCTACGATTCAGGACGACAAAAAAAGTTCTTACAACAATTTTAAGATCTAACCAAAAGCTACTATTATCAACATACGAAACATCGAGGGCAAATTTCTCATCCCAACTGATGGCGTTGCGACCATTGATTTGGGCCAAACCCGTGACCCCTGGTTTCATTTCCATGCGCCGTGCCTGAAAACTATTATAACGAGGCAAGTAGCGCATCATCAAGGGCCGTGGGCCGACGACGCTCATATCTCCGACAAGTACATTCCACATTTCAGGAAACTCATCCAGGGTCGTGGATCTCAGGAATTTTCCAAAGGCCGTCAGTCGCACTTCATCAGGCAGTAAATTTCCTGCTTCATCTCTGGCATCCGTCATGGTTCGGAATTTCACCATGCGAAAAGGCTTCGCGTCTTTACCAGGGCGTTCCTGAATAAATAAAATGGGCGAACCGAGTTTAAGGCGTACTAAAATTGCCACGACTATTAAGAGAGGAGAAAACCCAATGAGCCAAGCCAGCGAAAAGAAGATGTCAAAAACTCGCTTAGAAAATTGATACATAGGGCAACGTTCGTTTAACTTTAGATTTAATGAGGGTAGGGCAACACCTTTATCTAACGCTAGAGTAAAAAGAACTTACTTGAGATTCAACTGACTGATTTCGAGGGTCTTCAACTCAATCGCATTTTCGAACTGAACCTTAAATTCCACTTGTTCGGTCCAGCTGGGCGATGAAATAATTAGTGCACCCGTGGAATCATTGACAAGCTGCGATCGAGTCAGGCTACGTTCTTGTCCCGTCGCGTCATGACCAACGGCATCACGCCCTTTGAAGGTCGCGACCAACATTACTTTTCCACCCACCGGTTTATGCGTCAGGCTGAATTTTAATAATTTTTTCGGCCCCAGTGTTTCGGTGTGACTTAGAACACCACTTTGGTTTTTAAACATCAAAAGACTGGTTACTTCATCGCGCCTATCGGAATTTTTTCGCGGACTAGTTTCTATAACCCAATTTTTTAGTAATGATTGTGTAGTAGTGGCAGAGTTGAGGATTTTGACGGCTGATTTTTTTGAGGCATATTCCCAGTAAAAAATAGTTAAGCACGGTATATCTTGTTGGATGGATTTAAGGAGCTCATTATTTAATTCTGGCTTGAGTTTAATCATGCCCATCCATTTCTCCCGTGGATTAGTTGAGGTGAATCGGCTCCACTGTATTTTCTGACTCGTGGTGCCCCACTTGAAATTAAATCGGGTTTGTTCGTCCTCCAATAACTCCTCGCCCTCAATGAGTTTTTGCAGTGCAACCAGAGCTTCATCGGGACTCGTTGGTTGAGCTTTGCGCAGTCTTACGACCTCGCGAAAATCGACGACTAAATTCCAGGCATCTCTGAATTGACTCAGTCGCCATTGATAATTCTTTTCTCGTTCATTGGGCTTTTTGTTTCTCGCCAATTCAGTTTCTGCGACCGCCAGGTTTTGCGTAATTTTCTCAATGGCTTGATCGCTCAGAATTTCGCCGGCTGCTTCCTCGAAAAAACCATACAGCCACTGATTTTTGCCTTGGGCCTGCGCGGCCCGAATCCATTCATCTTCAATCACCTTAAAAATAGTGCGCATGGGTTTATCCGCTGGTCCATAGGCACTTTTAAACCACTGATTTAATAATGTCTCAGGATCGGCTGCGGGATTTTCTAGTAGTTTGGCGCCCACCCAAGCCTTCGGGGCATCGAACGTCCAAACGGGATACAACTCCGCATACCAACCGGTGACGCCTATTTGATTTAGGGATTTAATACTCTTTGCTTGGGCTGAGAAATTAATTCGTGGAATACAGAAACTATTTCCATACCAATAGTCATAGGCTCCCACACTGTCGGCGCCTGACTTAACCCACGCCGTACAGTTTTCAATATCTTGTTGGGCGAATTCTTCATTTGCATAGCCTATGCGATCCACACAGACCCACGGGAAAATATCAGCATTAACTTTTATCGTCGGTGCTTTTAGAGTATCTAGGTACGCCAGGGTCCCAACCATCCGCTTGCTGCCAGGCGTGTTAACTTGATTTAACCCATTGCCGTCAGTGACCTTGTTTAAAAAGCCAATGAGATAATGGGTTCTTACGGGTCGGTCGCGAAACCATCCCTCGCTCTCCACTTTTTTATCAAAAATAAGTGTATCATTTAGCCCCATAGCTACTGAGGTGCTCTCGGGATTATTTTTAAACCAGTCTTCTGCGTATCGACGAGTTACGGCAGCAGCCTGGGGGTGATTTAAATTAGGATTTGCATCATAACCCGACCCCGTAGGCTTAATGTAACCTTGTTGGCCTTCGGCAAAGAAAGTCGGATCTGTTTTCCACTCATTTTCGGTAAATATTTTATGCAAGTTATGTGAAAAAGCTAGTTTGTCGCCGAAGCCCACCGAATACGCCCAGTCTTTCGAAACTTCGTTACTTAAGCCACCTATCGTGCGCCAGTAAAAAGCTGGCTGAAATAAATCTGCAGATGGAATAGAGATCTCTTTTAGAGGGGAGTAGTCCGCTCCCTTGATGCCAGGCTGGCAAAAGGTAATCCCGAGCACCTGTTCACAGAATCGTCCGACAGCTATTCTCGTGGCAGCTGGATTATTTCCCATCACGAAGACGGACTTGTCTTTAACGGCTCTCATAGCGACATCACCACGGCGTGAAGGTACTGCCACTTGGCTTGTTACGGACGCTTGAGTTTTACCCACATAAATTTTCCATAACTTGGCTGGCGGATTTTCTGATTCAGAAAGCACGCTCATTTTTTTACCCGTTATCACTTCTGCCCAGTCACTCAAACTTTGCGCTGCATACCATTCATCAATCTCCGGACTATCGGAAATAACGATGACGGCGTGCCACTGGTTCTCGCTGAATAATTTTTCTTCGGCCGCGCAACTAAGGAAAGTTCGTGCGAATAGAAAAAGTAGAAAAACAAAACGCACAAAATTAGAGATTAATCGGCAGGCCATTTTGTTGGGCTGACTGATAAAGAGCTAAGATTAATTCTATTGCTTTACGACCTTCGATTCCATCAACCGAAGGTTTTTTGTTTTGGCGAATGGCCCCAATAATTTCTTCTAAATTAGCTTTATGCCAATCGGTATCAATGGCTTTAGGGTCATTGGCGCCCGCTCCTTGAGTAATTTTACTAATCTGACTTTGATCACTCGGCTGCGATTCTTTGAATTCAAACGTTATCAACTTATCGTCTTGTAAGATGGCTGAGCCAGTGGTTCCGTGGATACGAATCTCAGCAGGTAGACCATTTTGAGACCAGCAAGTGGTCGTGCCGGCGATTGTGGCTCTGGCGCCGTTGGTGAATTCAATCCACCCCGTGGCGATATCTTCGACTTCGATATTTTTATGAGCGACGAGGCCCATGGTAGCAGACACGCGTTTGACTGGGCCGAGTAGCCAAAGAAGTAAGTCGATGGTGTGGATGCCTTGATTCATAAGTGCGCCACCGCCATCAAGTTTTTGTGTACCGCGCCATGCAGCGGAGTCGTAGTATTCCTGACTGCGCCACCAGGGGATGAGGGCGCTAGCTAAAGTAATTTGTCCGAAGCGTCCGGTCGTAATGGCTGACTTAAGTGCAACGGCACCGTGTCCGAATCGACGAGGTAGAATACCGCCCAGGGTGACACCTGCTTTATGACAGGCTGAAATCATTTGATCGCAGCGGGCGAGGGTGACCTCGAGCGGTTTTTCAACGATGACATGTTTACCGGCTTGAGCGCAGGCGAGGGCAGGCTCGAGGTGATTGCCACTCGCCGTACAAAGACAAACAATATCAATCGCCGGATTGTTTAAAAGCTCTTCAGGTGTCGCCGCAAAACCGATTTTATATTTTTCTGAAAAGGCGCGGGATTTGTCGGGAGTACGATTGTAGGCTGCAATCAGTTTAATGTTAGGAATTTCACTCAAGGCCTGGGCGTGAAACTCGGCAATCACGCCCGTCCCCCAAATCCCAATGCCTAAAGTGTTAATCGCCATACCTAAAAGTATTAAATTTTCTATTCAAAGGAAGTCTGAATCTAACGCATAGAAGTCACAGACGATTAAAGGTTACTTAATGTGCTCCAATAAAAACGCCTAATTATCAAGGTTTTCGCTAATTATAGGTTGTCTATTGGCCCATTGTTGTGAGACAGTAGTTGACAATTTCGATGCGGTTACTTATCACAGGCGGAGCGGGCTTTATTGGATCTAACCTTGTTCGGATGGCTCATGGATTTGGCCATGAGCTTCTCGTGGTAGATAAGCTCACTTATGCTGGGAATCGTGCCTCACTCTCGGACTTAGAGGGCAAGCAGGGTTACAGCTTTCTTAAGGCTGATATTTGTGATGCGGAGGCAATGCGCGTGGCGGTAAATACATTTAAGCCTGATGCGATTATGCATTTAGCAGCGGAGTCCCATGTAGATCGATCGATTGATGGTCCCGGTGAATTCATTACGACAAATATTAACGGTACATTCCAACTACTTCAGGCTGCGCTCGGTTACTGGAGAGGTCTTACCGATGAACAGAAAGACAAATTCAGATTTCTCCATGTTTCTACAGACGAGGTATTTGGTTCCCTTGAGCCAGATGATGAACCTTTCAGTGAAATTACCCCTTACAATCCGCATTCTCCCTACAGTGCGAGTAAGGCATCTAGTGATCACCTCGCTCGGGCATGGATGGATACCTATGGACTCCCTGTTATAGTCACTAATTGTTCCAATAATTACGGACCTTATCAATTTCCAGAGAAGTTAATACCAGTCGTCATTCTTAAAGCTCTTCGCGGAGAACCGATTCCAGTATACGGCAAAGGTGAAAATATACGCGACTGGCTTTATGTTGATGATCATGCCCGTGGTTTGCTGGCAGCTGTTTTAAAAGGTAGCCCTGGGTGCACCTATTGTATTGGCGGTGACAACGAGCGTCGAAACATCGACTTAGTTAATCTCATCTGCTCCTTGCTGGATGAAATGCGTCCGCGGGCCGATGATAAGCCGCATGCATCAGCCATCACTTACGTGACTGACCGTCCTGGGCATGATATGCGTTATGCTATCAATGCATCACGTGCTCGCGGGGAATTAGGTTGGGCCCCTCAAGAGAATTTCGAAAGCGGCTTTCGTAAGACCGTGAAATGGTATTTAGATAACCCACAATGGACTCAGGCCATCCTTGATGGCTCTTATCGCCTTGAGCGTCTCGGCAAAGTCTAATAACACTCCCCTATGAAAGGCATAATCCTAGCAGGCGGATCAGGAACAAGACTTCACCCGCTCACGCAGTGCATGAGCAAGCAGCTCCTGCCGGTTTATGATAAGCCGATGATTTACTATCCTTTATCGGTGTTAATGCTCGCTGGTATTCGGGAAATTTTAATTATTTCTACGCCCCAGGATTTACCGCGATTTCGTGACGTGTTGGGCGACGGATCACGCCTCGGGTGTCGTTTTGAATATGCGGAGCAGGCGGTTCCTAATGGTCTAGCTCAGGCATTCGTGATCGGCGAAAAATTTATCGGAAAAGATAATGTGTGTCTCGTCCTTGGAGATAATATTTTTTATTCTTCAGGCTTTAGTGAGCTCTTACACTCTTGTCATAGTCCTGAAGGTGGAATCGTATTTGCGTATCACGTGCCAGATCCAGAGCGTTTTGGCGTGGTGGAGTTCAACGCTAGTGGTATGGCTATTTCTATAGAAGAAAAGCCCAAGCAGCCGAAATCTAGTTATGCGGTGCCAGGACTCTATTTCTACGATAATTCAGTCATTAGTATTGCCAAGGCACTTAAGCCTTCGGCGCGTGGCGAATATGAAATTACTGACGTGAATCGCGAGTACCTTCGGCAGAATAAGTTAAGTGTTAAGGTTCTTAATCGCGGAACCGCATGGCTTGATACGGGGACGTTCGATTCTCTTATGCAGGCGGCACAATTTGTTCAAATCGTAGAATCACGTCAGGGCTTTAAGATAGGTTGTATTGAAGAAATCGCCTGGCGAAAGAAGTACATTACCGACATTCAATTACTCGCAATTGCACAACCTATCATAAAGTCTGGTTACGGGACGTATTTAGTTGGGCTAGTAGATGAACGTAAATCTTGATGGGAAAATTCTTTAAAAAGTTAAAAAAGTCAGCCAAGAAACGACTCGTTGTAGTTATTGCAGTTTCCGAAAATATTATAATATATCTAAGTTTAATAATTTTTCGTTATGTAAAAATTGATGGAATAAAATTGCCTTTCAAGGAAATTACTGAGCTGTCCCGCTTCCACTTATTAAATGGAACATACGAGGACATTGAGAGGAATTTTGTTCGAAGTTATATTAAAACTGGTGCCTACGTAGTTGAGCTTGGAGCTAGTATAGGGTTTATATCATGCCATATTCTTCAAAAACACCCAACTAAACTTATATCATTTGAAGCAGTTCCCCAATGGGCTAAAATTGCGCGAAAGACGGTAGGAATGAATTTCAAAAATCCACCTTTCGAGCTCGTCGAAATGGCAATTGCGCCGGTTGGTCAGTCAGAGGTAGCGTTTAAGTGTGATACTCAAGAAAATTTAGGCGGTCTGGTTATGCCTGTATTAGATTCTGGAAGCATTACCGTACCCGCGCTAAGTTTGTATGACGTAAATAGCAATTATGGCGTTCCCCCTAATGCCTGGTTAGTAATGGATATTGAGGGCATGGAGTGGGATATTGCAAAGAATCAAAGTGAGGCACTCCGGAGGTACGAGGGAGTGATTGTTGAATGCCACAAAACAATGGATGACGAAATAATCATTACGCCAACAAGAATAGTTAATGAAATTACTCTGTGTGGATTTACGCTAATTGAGAAAGCTGATCATGAAACCCATATCGTCGCTGTATTTAAACGGACAGCGATCAGACACCCATGAAAGCCGCACTGGTGTGTATCGCTAAAAACGAGGATAATTATATCTTAGAGTGGATTGCCTATCATCAGAAGTTGGGGTTCGACTCTATTTTTATTTATCAGAATAACTGGAAATTTCCAATAAATGTTAAGGGGGTTCACAACATTGAATTTAATGGCGAGTGTCAGCAGGTCCCGGCATACAATCATTTTATCGAGAACTATTCGAATATTTTCGATTGGGTTGCATTTATCGATGTTGACGAATTTTTCGCCCTCAAGAAACATTCCAGCATTAAAGATTTCCTTGAAGACTTTAAGGACGTGCAAGGTGGTTTAGCGATTAATTGGGTAATGTTTGGATCCAGTGGACACACCGATGTTAAAAATGGAAACTATGCTGTTCTGTCGCGCTTCACCAGAAGTGCTAAAAGTCCTAATCGGCACATCAAAAGTATTCTAAGAATTAAGAGAAGCAGTTGGCTTCAGGGGTTATTTAACAGCGGCCAAACTAAAGTTCGGATGATTAATCCACATCATCCAAACATCACCTTGATGGACACGCGTCGAGAAAAGGTTGAAGGGCCTTTTAATCCAGGGGGACCGGTAGACTTGCTACAGATTAACCACTACTTCACTAAATCACCTGCAGAGTTTCGAGTAAAGGTTGGGAGGGGGAGGGCTGATCAACCAGAGCTTCGTGATATTAGCGAGTTTGACGATGAAGATGAGGTCAGCAACGATGTGGAGGATTTTACAGCACTCAATTTTTACCTAAAATAACATGATAATTTTACTAGGTTCTAGTGGGTATGTTGGAAAAGAATTCGAAAGAATTCTTTCTAAGAGGGGCATGAGTTATAAGGCACTTACACGTGCACAGGTTGATTATACATCGGCAGCGCAGTTAAGGGCGCACTTGGTTGCTAATCGCCCTGATTTTATCATCAACGCGGCAGGCTTTACGGGTAAGCCCAACGTTGACGCCTGTGAGCTACAGAAAGATGAGACCATGCAAGGGAATGTTTATTTTCCGAAGATGTTGGCCGAGGTTTGCGCAGAATTAGGTATTCCCTGGGGACATGTATCGTCAGGGTGTATTTTTTCAGGCTGCCTAGTGGAGCAAGACGGCAAGTGGACAGCCGAGAAAAATATGAATCAAGATTACATTCGCAAAATTGCACTGACTGAACCGAGTCGACTCAAAGGGTTCGACGAATCATTTCCGCCTAACTTCTCATTTAGCGATGGCCCTTGTAGTTATTACAGCGGCACCAAGGCTATGGGGGAGGAGGCGATAAAAGGGGTGGGTGATCATTACGTCTGGAGACTCAGAATTCCATTTAATGAGATTAATAACCCGCGTAACTATCTCACCAAAATTCAAACTTACGCCAAGGTTTACGATAACTTAAACTCTCTCTCGCATCTAGAAGATTTTGTGAACGCGTGTATAGATTGTTGGGTGAAACATATACCCTACGGTACATATAATGTTACCAACCCAGGATTCGTGTCCACGCGTCAAGTAGTCGATTTAATTAAAAAGATTTTAAAACCACAACGCGATTTTACTTTCTGGGAGAGTGACGAAGAATTTTATCGCTTGGGCGCCAAGGCCCTCCGGTCTAATTGCATTCTCGATTCAAATAAACTTCTTCAAGCAGGTGTAACCATGAGAAGCGTTGATCAGGCGATTAAAGAAAGTTTAAATAAGTGGGTAGGATAAATTATAAAAATAAATTATTTCTATAATTTTTTAATACCGACGATTTTCCAATCCATTTTATGGCAAATCACTCCGAAGAATCTTTCATAGGCGTGTGCTAAGGTTCCATCTAATTGCCCCGCCTCGATTTCGAATTGATCTTCCCCGATATGTATTTCATTTACTTTACTAAGTAGTCTACCGCTGGCCCAAAACATCGTACCAGCAGGGAAATAAAAATCCCAATGGGGTTTTAATTTATATGCTGCGAAAAGCGCTTTAAGATGAATCACGCTACCGGCTAAAATTTTTCCCTCCGCTTTCATTAGATTGAACTCCGGGACGAGTAATCCTGAGCTTTCAGATTCAGCAAACTCCTTAATTGTTTGGCTACCGCCACTAGGATTTAGCAGATTGTCAAACAGGTCGTTTCGCCAAGCATCACCGTCTTGGCGATGGGGTGATTTCTTGGAATGTAATTTGCAAACAGCCTTATATCGTCCCAGATTAAAATGACGAATCGCTCTTAGAAATGGGAGGACGTCACGGCCGTGATTATTTAATTCAAGGATTCTTACCGCGGGAAACAGCGCCACGATTTTTTGTATAGCTTGAGTGGTTAGTGTGTCTGTAGCTGTTACATAAAAATCAAAAATTAGTTCAGTCCTTTTAACTTTATCTAGCATTTCATCGATTAGATCTTCATGGTAGATATGTAATAAGATCGCCAATGGGGCTAAAGTTTCTTCAAGCGGTTTTTCATGGAGAGCTATTAATTGACGGCGACTATTTAGGCCATAACTATCCACAACTCGTGCCACAGCATTTAGATTTTCGAATCCCAGTTTGCGATCGGGTTCAAGGTAGGCACCTTCACCCCATTCATTCCATGCATTAATAAAAATCCACGGGCATCCAGTGGTGTCTTGGTAGGTATTACGAGAAATTAAAAATAACCAATCCTGAAAAACCGAAGGAGACATTCCGTGCATAATGTGTCCAGCTCCAAACAAACGTGCGGAGTTATCCCAATTAGGAAAAGCACAGCGAAAGACAGGGTAGGCTATTTTTTCTGATGCAATTTTTGTTCTAAGTTTGGTAACGATATTAGCTGCATCATATACTTTCCCGCTAAACTTATTATTTAAAAAGGTTAAATTTTCTTTTTTTGCAAAGCTAAGTTCGTGTGGAGGAAATTCACACGCCGCATTAAACTGGTAAGGCCGTGGATCTTTTTTCCCAAACGTTTGGCACATAACAATGTGCAGACCTCGAAAACCAGCCGATTGAGCCCCCTGACGCAATTTTTCGGTAAACTTTATAGGATCGGGAATATTTTCAGGTCGATAAATGAGTAAAAGCGGCACGCCTGGTTCAATTTGAATGTAGTTTGGGTGACGCAGAACGGGTAAAATATCTTGGAAAAATAATTCGGCATCGTTGGTCCGGTTTTCCTGTTTAATGATAACCTCCTCGGCTTTGCCGTCCCATCTTTTAGTCCAATTTTCGTTAGCCCAATTAATGCAAAACTGAAAAGTGCCGAGATTTAGACCCATAAAAATATCTAGAGGCCTTTCCAGAAGTTTTTTACCGCTAAACCAATAATAGTGAAAACAGAAAGCATGGACACCTGCCGCGGCCGCTAGGTCAATTTGTCTTTGTAAGACGCGCGAATCGGTTAAGTTATAAAACCCTAATTCACCAGGTAGGCGGGGTTGATAATGTCCGAGGTATTGGGGGACCGCTTTACTCACATTGGTCCATTCGGTAAATCCCTTGCCCCAGGTATCGTCGTTTTCAGGAATTGTATGAAATTGCGGCAGGTAAAAGGCTACCACGCGAAGTTTTGAGTCGCATGCACGACTCAGGGTTTCTTGGGGTACAGTACTACCCAAAGTACCTTCAGCGGATTTATTAAAAGATTTATAGAAATTATAATAAACAGAGTCCTCTGCGCTTTCTCGTCTATTAATACCATAACATTTAGAGATGAATTTATTGAAACCTTCAAAACCTGGATAGAGAAGAGTTTTTAATTTATTCTTAATTTTTTTTCTAAATCGGCTTAAGGAATTCAACATTTATTAGATTATATGAATATATGCTTCGACATAATGATTCATAAACGGTTAGGTAGATTAAACAAGTAAAGTTTTATTGCTTATTATAACTTCTACTATAGTTTATACTGTAGTAAAGTTAACTATTCATACTCGACTAGGCTTAACTTAAAATTATAAAACTGGTAAAAGTAATAAACAACTTATTTTTGTAGATGAAAAAAATACAGGCATCCTTGATATTCTACTCTCCCCTAGAGGATATGGGAATCGGTGCAGAAATAATTAGCCAATTAGAATGTATGGGAGTTACGGTTATCTCCCTGAGGGGCGCCAAAAAGAGCTGGTATACTCGTTTATTTGACTCAGTTCAGAGATTCTTTAGAAAAATCTTATTCCGAGATACTACCTATATAAGTAGGCGAACGGAGTGCCTTTTAGAGAAGCATATTTCGGAAATTATGAATAAAGTCGAGAAGGCTGATTACGCTCTGATCATTAGGCCCGACCAGCTTTCCCATGAGACCCTGCGGTTAATTTCCACTAAAACAAATAAAATGTATGGTTACCAGTGGGACAGGTTTAGTAGGTTTCCTCGAATACTAGAGCGCGCCCAATATTTTAAGATTCTATACTCGGCTGATAAAGAGGGCGTAAAAGAAGCTCCCAATGTGAGACACATCGATAATTTTTATTTTAACACAAAAAAATCAGAACTTCGGCGTGCCGAATGTGATGTCTACTATATTGGCTCCTATGATAAGGGGAGGCATAGCCGCGTTATTGAAATTGGAAAAAGGTTACTCATGCGCAATTTAATATTAGATTTCAAAATATTAAGAGCGAAAGGCAAACTTCCGAGATGGATTACGAAACTAACTCGTCGTAAGGAGTACGTAGAAGTCATGAGTGAGGTCGCCGGTGCCAAGATACTTCTAGACATCACCGTTGAGGGGGTGCACAACGTTCTTAGTTTCAGGGTTTTAGAATCTCTTGGATACGGGAAAAAATTAATTACTACTAATCCAGCTATTCTAGGATGTGAATTCTACGACCCCGATAATATGCACTTACTTACGGGATCCGAAGAAGAACTAGACCGATTTTTAGAAACGCCAATGAGGCCGGTGGATTCTGCTATTCTCTATAAGCACAGCTTCGAGGGTTGGATTCGCAGAATTTTAGAGATTTAGTATCTTTGTACGAATCAGCCGCCGTCCTTCGTAATCGAGGTTCCAATATAATTCTAGGAATCTACTAGCAGGTTTCCCAAGTGGCAGGAATTAGGTCGGACATATCGACTGTACCCTTGCTAGCCCCAAACCATTGTCGCGGTGCAATCACAACCTTTGTCGCTGAAGGATTAAGCCAGGCCGCCCACCAAGAAAAAGTACTATTCGCAATAATATGATGCGAGCACTGGGACATCAGCATAAGATCTTCAATGTCATTTTTGGTATACTGCGATATAATCTTGGAGCCCTGGGGTAGATTAAGATTTTTAGTTACCCAATTTACATCGTCGGTAAATACACACAACGTATGTGCCCCTGATGTCCTCTGCCTAATAAGATTTATTGCATCATTATAATACTGGTCACCCAGCTGGGCATACAAATCTACATTTTTATTATCAGTATAATCACCTCTTCTGACATGTAGTGAAATTGCCGAATCGATCGGAATATGTTTTTCTGAGAGTCCCTTAATATTTTCCACATACTCATCTTTCAGGGTGAAGTCCCGTAAGATATCTTGGCGGTGTTCTACGAAGTATTTTTCACTTTGGAAGTAGCCCGCCAAATCCACAGGCTCTCGCAGTAACTTAAACCTATCATCAAATCCAAATTTTTTTTCCCGTAAAGAAGTCCTAGTAATAGATAGCCTTCGAATATATTTAGATAAAACAGAATTATTAATACAAATTTCCGTTGGCAAGTTGAAGTAATTGAGCCCCAGGGCTCTTTGGCCACCTTTTCCTAACTCACTACTGTCCAATTCTAATTTAACGCCGGTCTTAAGTGATAAGCTCCTCGCGGTTGCATATTGAAACATTTGATTACCCAGTCCTCCCCGTAAGCGCACCACGATATTTTTTTGCATGAACAAACTATATTTTTTTTATGTTCAGTTGCAATGGCATAATAAACATTGGTAATTCTAGCTAGTGCGGAGCATCTCTATAAATTATTTCTAATTATCGAAAAACTATGAAGATAAAATGTTATGTAACTCACCTCGAGTGTGCCACGGAACGATTAGTTCAATTCAGATCATGATTTCTTCAAGAATTTAGGTAGTTAATATAAAGAATACTCAAATAGATTGGAAGTGAGGTTAATATACCCAATTTTTGGCCTCTATTACTGTCTTTGTTAAAGAGCGTAGTATGATTTACACCATCGCAAAAAGGGTACACCCACCCAGCCCGATGTTTAGCTCAATTATATTATTGGCTAAAATTTGTTGAACTATTAAATATACTGATATGGATAAAATACGCAAAATGCTAAAATCTGCAGAGCAAAAAATAAGAAGTAAAATAAAATATAGGGTTATAGCTCGAGATAAATTGAGAGACTTATGCAAGAAAGAATACTTATTTGATTTTATTCGCACACTCCCACCCGGCCAAGTTGAAAAAGCACTTGCTGTATTAGACCAATCACCAGCACAGTTGAAGCAGGATATTTTTGCTCTTAGTGAGCTCAACTTTAAGCGCAATGGATTCTTTGTCGAATTTGGTGCCGCTGATGGATATAATTTAAGTAATACTTGGTTACTTGAAAAACATTTTGGGTGGAAGGGTATACTATCAGAACCTGCCAAATGCTGGCATCGGAAACTATCTGCAAACCGTTCTGGGATTACTGATCAACGGTGTGTTTGGACGAAAACTGGTACAACCCTAGAATTTAATGAATCAGATGAAATTTCAACGATCAGTGGCTTTGGGGAAGAAGATGGTCACCGCATTTCACGCATCGGTGCGCTAAAATACCAAGTGCAGACAGTATCTTTGAATGATTTGTTGCAAGAGCACGGTGCACCAACGGATCCAGATTATCTTTCAATAGACACAGAAGGTTCAGAATTTGAAATTTTAAGCCATCTAGATTTCCAAAGATATCCATTTAAGGTTATAACATGTGAGCATAATTATACGTCTAAGCGTGAGCAGATAAATAAACTACTTACAGGTGTTGGATATGTACGTAAATTTGAAAATGTCTCACTTTTTGATGATTGGTATGTCAGGGTTGAAAATGCCTCTAATCCCTAAATCTTAAATACGGTAAGGTATAAATAATAAGGAATATTTTTAGAAACCCACTATGAGAATAGCATGTTTTATAATTCATTTAAAACGTTCAGTGGAGCGAATGGAACAAGTTGAGTCTATAAAAACCCAATGCCCCATCCAGTGTGTTTTGGTGGATGCTGTAGACGCACGGTTATTAACATTAAACGATTTAAGTCGCACAAAATTAAAACAATTTGAGCCCGCTTATCCATTTGCGATAAGCCCCGGAGAAATTGCATGCTTCTTAAGCCATCGCACATGCTGGCAACGTATTGTTGACGAAAATTTAGACGCTGGATTGATCGTCGAGGACGACTTGGGAATCGACGTAAATAAATTTACTACTGCCTATGAGTTGGCCCTCAAGCATTTCTCCACTGATTTATATGTAAGGTTTCCGACAAAAAATAGAGAGACTGCTAAAGAATTGGTTGCAATTAGAGATCAGTGTAAATTGTTTGTACCTAAAGCTATTGGCCTAAAAACTACTGCACAGATTGTGGGTATTGAGGCGGCACGTAGGCTACTTGCGGCAAGTGAATCGTTCGACCGTCCGGTAGATACATTTCTCCAAATGAGCTGGGTGCACGGCGTAAATATTTACACCGTTTCTCCAGCGGGAGTTTCTGAGAATGATATGAGGCTGGGGGGCAGTTCTATTCAGCAAAAAGTAAGTCTCCTCTCAAAGTTCAGTAGGGAATTTCAGAGATTTATTTATCGATTTAAAATTCAGCAATTATCGAGGAGTAAAAAATGATATACGCGACATTCGTTTACAAAAAAATAAAAAACAATCAACTTCCCTATCCAGAACTTAGGAGGCAGTTTTTATTAGCAGGGGTTGAGCTTAATACCGCTGACCTTAATAAAGGGAGAGAGATCTGTTTCGAGTTTCACCTAAACGCCCAGCGCGGGAATACCAGTGTAAGATCCTATGTCCATTTAGCTGAGAATCCACTGGTTCGCCCGCTAAATCGAATGAGCTCAGTGCTCAGCAAATACTCCAAGTGGTTTACGTGGGATACCGCACTCAATTATGACGAACGCTTCGTCCCCTTATTTTTACCCAATGATATAAGTCACCCTTTATTTAAAGAACCCGCATCACGGCCACTTTTTCTTGTACTAGTTGCGGCAAATAATGCTTTAATCGTTTTCGACGAACGTAGTCAATTGCCCGTCCGCTTAAGTATTATTAACTGGTATGAGCAAAATGCCCCTAAAGATTTTTATCTTTTTGGCCGTGGGTGGAATCGGCCAGCAGCATTGTCTGGAAATCTAGGCAGGATACGTAATCAATTTCAAAAATTGGTCGCTAAATTCTTGCCGATTTGGAAACCCTTTAAGACGTGGAGGGGGCCAGTTGAAAATAAGCACGAATTACTCGAAAAGGCACGATTTTACATTGCCCACGAGAATTGCCGAGATTTACCAGGCTATATAACGGAGAAAATCTTCGACTGTTTTAAGGCGGGCTGTGTACCGGTATATGTTGGACCAAGGGAGATTAATGACTTTATCCCCAAGGAATGTTTTATTGATGGACGAAACTTTAGTAACGTTGCGGAAATGGATGCATTTCTTCGCTCTATTGACGATGAAACTTACAGGGGATACCAGAAGTCGATATTAGACTTTTTGGCTTCCCCCCAAGCTCATCAGTTTTCCAACGAGTATTTTGCTGAGACGATAGTTAAAACAATCTTGGCTGATTTAGCATTAAATAAAAGTTAATCGATTTATCCACGCGGACCAAATTTACGCTGGGGTGGTTGGGAGGGTGGGGTCGCTTCAATCTGCACACCGACACAGGCAGGGTGCTTTGCAAAAAACGCATAGGTGGTCGGATTAAAGCGCGTGCTCATGGCATTGGCAGCTTCGGCGACTAGGATTCTGCCATCGGGTTGCAGGAAGCCAATTTGTACCACGCTGAGTCCATCCACACGTCGCGTATGGGCAACAATCTTTTCCATGAACTCCGCCGCTTCAGGCCCTGGTTTTAAGGCAAAGAGAATTTTCTTAATTAAGCTCGGTGCATTGCGCAGGGGTTGGACGGTATGAACATTGACCGACCACTCACTGCGCTCTTCGCGATAGACTAGACGGGCATCAGCGATGATGTGTGAGCCATCCATGAGTAAGGGGAGTTCTCCGTCTTTGACATTAGCAAAAGCGTCATACGCTTCAGAAAACATATTCACGCCAAAGGTAATTTTTCGGGAGGAAATCGTAAATAACGCCCAGGCCCGATTATCTTTTTTTGTAAATTTCTTTTCTAGTCCACCGACAATTCCACAAATTCTAACAAGGTGTCTTTCTTCCTTATTTAATTCAAGACGATCCGGGGTGGTTGTTAGGGTAGAAATGATTTCATCGAGTCCGTGATAATCCGCTAGGGGGTGACCGCTTAAATAAAAGCCCAAGAGCTGTTTTTCACTATTCAGCATTTCAAGCTTAGGCATCTTGGCCGATTTTCTTAAAATTAAATCAGAGGGACGAGCTGCCCCGGCGTCTTCGGCTCCTAACATGTCGAAGAGACTTCCTTGTCCGCTTGCCCGTTCTTTTTTTTCAGCACTAAAATATTTTCGTACAGATTCGATAGAGTCCACTAAGTGTTGACGGTCTTCACCACTGAAATCAAAGGCGCCGGAGCGCGATAGGCAATCGAGCGTACGACCATTAATATTTTCATCACCCATGCGTTCAACGAATTCAGCAAAGTCTTTAAAGGGTCCATTCTTCTCACGCTCGGCAACGATGGCACGGGCAGCTTGTTCACCTACACCCTTAATGGCTCCCAGCCCAAAGCGAATGGCTTTATCTTTTACGACGGGAGTAAAGTCAGTGTCGGATTGATTAACATCGGGGCCGAGTGCTTTGAGGCCGAGGTTTTCGACCTCCGACATAAACTCGGCTAGTTTATCTGCATTACCTTGTTCTGAGGTTAAAACTGCGGACATGAACTCAACCGGATAATTCGCTTTTAAGTAAGCGGTGCGATAGGAGAGAATCGCATAAGCAGCAGAGTGAGATTTATTAAATCCGTACTCGGCAAATTTTTCCAGAGTTGCGAAAATTTCCTCAGCCTTCTTCTTCTCAATTTTGTGAGTCTTGGCTGCGCCTTCGACGAAGATGGATCGTTGTTTATCCATTTCCTCTTTAATCTTTTTACCCATCGCACGGCGAAGAAGATCCGCGCCGCCGAGTGAGTAGCCAGCAATGACTCGTGCCGCTTCCATTACCTGTTCTTGGTAAACTAAAATACCGTAGGTTTCTTTGGCGACCGGTTCGAGCAAGGGGTGGGCGTAACGAATATTGGCCGCGTCTTTTTTGCTCTTAATAAACTCCGGGATAAACTGCATGGGGCCCGGACGGTAGAGCGCGATTAACGCTACGATTTCATCGATCGAAGAAATACTGAACTGACGGCACAGCGATTGCATACCTGTCGATTCAAGCTGGAACACGCCGACCGTTTTTGCCTCATTGAGCAGATTGAAAGTAATGGGATCTTCGAATCCGACTTTATCGATATCGAAGTCCGGCTTCTTCTGGTGTTTGCGGACTAATTTCTGAGCATCATCAATAATCGTTAAAGTTTTCAGTCCCAAGAAGTCCATTTTTAGTAGACCTAATTTCTCTACCGGATCTTTGGAGTATTGGGTGGTGAGGTCGCCTTCCTGAACAGTGACGGGAATAATGTCAGTGAGCGGGCGGTCGGCGATAATCATACCGCACGCATGCTTTCCGCTATTACGCACCATGCCTTCGATTACGCGACCGGTTTCCATAATACTCGCGGCCTGCGGGTTCACATTTACCTCTTCGCGTAGTTCATTCGATTTCTTAATCGCATCATCAAGGGAAATATTAATGTCGTCGGGAATTAATTTTGCGAGTCGGTTGGACTCAATAAACGGCAAATCACGAATTCTAGCTAAGTCACGTACCACCATCTTCGCTCCGAAAGTTCCGAAGGTTATAATATTGGCGACGCGATCAGCGCCGTATTTTTTACGCACGTAATTAACCACGGCGTCACGTCCGCGAATACAAAAATCGATATCAAAATCAGGAGCCGAAACACGCTCTGGATTTAAAAAACGTTCAAAGAGCAGTCCGAAGCGAATCGGGTCGATATCGGTAATCTTTAAGCAATAGGCAACGATGGAGCCGGCGCCTGATCCGCGTCCAGGCCCGACGGGGATGCCTTGTTGGTGGGCCCAGTCAATGAAGTCCCAAACAATCAGAAAATAGTCAACGAAGCCAGTGCCAGCGATGACACCCATTTCATAGTCTACCCGACGACATAACTCCGCGGGGCTTTCTTGATGGAGACCGGGCTTTTTCTCATTGCTCCAGTTTTTAACGTCATCGTAGTCGATATTGTAGCGCTGATTCAGTCCTTTCTTCACTAAGTCTAAAAGGTACGAGGCATTTTTGCGCATGCCATCGCGAACGGGTTCGGAAATAGAAAATTCAGCCACCTTGCCCTCAGAGGCTATAATCTTATTTTTAAGTTTTTCATAACCGTCCAAAATATCATCGGTTTTTTTGTCTGCTTTGGGTTTTACTCCGTCATTAAAGATGTAAACCGGGTAATGATTTTTACCTACGGGTAATTGTACATCGCACATTTCGGCAATAGCTACGGTGTTTTTAATCGTTTCAGGTGCCTCGGAGAATATGCGAAGCATTTCGGCCTCACTCTTTAAATAGAACTCTTGGGCGCTGTAGCGCATGCGTCTTTCATCGGCTAAGCGTGCACCTGTTTGAATACAGAGCATCGCATCGTGGGCGACGGCGTGACCCGCGTCGACGTAGTGAACGTCATTGGTGGCGACGGCCCGTAATTTAAATTCGTCGGCTAATTTAAGTAGATCGGCGATAATGCGTTTTTGTTCTTCGAGTCCGTGGTCCATCAGTTCGATGACAAAGTTTTCGCGCCCAAAAATTTCTACAAAACGACCACAAGCTTTACGTGCGGCTTCATAGTCGCCTTTTAATAAATGTTGGGGGATGACGCCTTGGAGGCATCCACTGAATCCAATTAACCCTTCAGAGTGCTTAGTTAACTGTTCGATATCCGTACGCGGCTTGTAATGTAGTCCGCGAACGTGGGCATCGGAAACCAGTTTAGTTAAATTTTGGTAGCCTTTAAAATTTTGAGCGATGACGCCCATGTGATAATATTTATGCTCACGTCGATCAGGCTTATCGGTGAGGGCGTGGTCCCAGACTAAATAAAGTTCACAGCCTAAAAGCGGTTTAAGCTTTCCGCCGTTTTTAGATTTCTTTTGGGCTTCGTTCCAAAAATCGAAAAGACCAAAAAGATTCCCGTGGTCGGTAATGGAAACCGCCCGCATATTCATGTCGCAGGCCCGGTCCATCAATCGGTCGATGCGGCTGCAGCCATCGAGCATGCTGTAGTCCGTATGTACGTGTAAGTGTACGAAGTCGGGACTGGAATGTTCGTCGGCCATGGGCTTATTTAGATAATAGTAACTCCTCCGTGCAAAGGGGAAGGGAAAAGACCTATTCTTACCGACACTTTAACAAATCCCCCGTTTTGGACTATTACTTTATCTTCACAAAAGTCCGCTTGCCCGCTTGGATGATAATTTCCGAGGTAGGACGGGAGACTTTTAGGGCCGGGTCTGAAACTTTTTCATCACCTATTTTCACCGCACCGCCTTCGATAAGTCGGCGTATTTCTTTTTTAGAAGGGAAGAGTCCAGTGGCGGCGAGCAGATCGACAATTCCAGCATCATGAGCCCCAGCAGATAAAGCATCCCACGAAAACTCAGGCATATCAGTACGAACGCCTCCTTTAGAAAACACGGTCTCGAACTCTTGGCGCTCTTTCGCACCTGCACCGATGCCATGGAATTTATCGGTGAGTTTAACGGCGAGTTGTTTTTTCATCTCCATCGGGTGCTGCGCTTGGAGGGATTTAATTTCTTCGTCACTACACTCAAGGAGAAGTCGGTAGTAAACCCACATCGTGACATCGGGCACGGACATGATTTTTCCGAACATGTCTTTAGGATTTTCGTTAAAAGCGATATAGTTGCCTAAACTCTTCGACATTTTCTTTTCACCA
>Ga0209088_10000888_pt1 | contig 20237 bp, 18 predicted proteins | sample S_140625_EF_Meta_FD_187324 | JGI IMG/M metagenome (GOLD analysis project Ga0209088, IMG submission 187324) | Freshwater microbial communities from Lake Simoncouche, Canada to study carbon cycling - S_140625_EF_MetaG (SPAdes) (version 2) | ecosystem: Environmental > Aquatic > Freshwater > Lake ... | reverse complement strand
TAGGGAAATTTAAAAAACTTATTTTTTGCGCCGTAGAGGACTTGAACCTCTAACCTTCTGATCCGAAGTCAGATGCTCTATCCAATTGAGCTAACAGCGCCTGACATCATCCACTCTGCGCCAATTTTCGGCCCGCCGCCAGATCAAGCTTTCCACTCGCCAATAAAGGAATCAACCCCACTCGAATATAATGTTTCGGAATCCACAGATTGGGTAATCCCCTCTCTCGCAATATTCCCTCAGCCTCCTGGATATCCATTTCGCAAGAATGCAAAACCACTAGCACCTCCCCCTTTCTTTCATCCTCCACCGCCGTCACCATCACCTCTCCTCCTGCCCCGCCCAGCCAGTGATTCAGATGCTCCTCCACCACTCCATGCGGCACCATCTCACCACCAATTTTCGAAAATCGCGCCCTCCTTCCTTCAATCGTCAGAAATCCATCCCCATCGATCCGACCGAAATCGGCCGAGTGATACCACCCACCCCGCAATACTTTCGCACTCAGATCCTCTCGGCCCAAATATCCGGAAAAGATATTCGGCCCACGAAACTCCAAAATACCCGAGTCCCCTCGGGCTAACTCCCCTCCTGTTTCCTCCTCTACCGTTCTGACCTCAATACCCGGAACTACTTTACCCACTGCCCCATCCCTCTCCGCTCCAGGACGGTTAACCGCAATCACAGGCGATCCCTCCGTCATTCCATACCCCTCATAAACCTTCACCCCAATCTTCTCCAGAAACTCTTCCCGCAAAGCCCCAGACAATTTCTCCGCTCCCGTCACCACCATTTTCAACTTCCCCAATTTTTCCCGCCCCGCTCGCCTCATCAATGTCCGGAGAAACGTCGGCGTTGTCACAAGCAGATCCACGGCATGCTTTTGGATCACCTCTCCCAAGGCTTGCACATCCAAGGGACTCGGATACGTCACCACCCTCGGCCCTCCCGTCAGCGGCCACCACAACGTCACCGTAAATCCAAAGCTGTGGAATAGTGGTAAACACCCTAGCACCGACTTCAACTCCAGATCCCCCAACACAGACTCAATCTGCTCTAAATTGGACAAAATATTCCGATGCGATAAAACCACCCCCTTCGGCTCCCCTGTACTCCCGCTCGTAAATAGAAGCCCAGCCTCCCGATCCCCACCCTCCTGCGACACACCCGCCAGCCAGGCCAGCACACGCGCGGGAAGAAAAAATGCCAGCACCGACCAAACCAACGCCCACGCCTTCTCCTCTCTCAACAACTCCGCCACATTCACCTTTTGGCCCGCTTCCGGAAACTGCTCACCCAACTTTTCCTCCATCGCGGGGGCGGTCAGTACCATGCGTAATCCCGCCTGTTTCGCCGCAGAGTCCGCCGCCACCCGACCGGAGGTAAAGTTAAGATTCACAGGGACCTTTCCCGCCAAAACACAAGCGAGGTTGGCAATCGCACCCCCAGCCCCCGGGGGCAACACCACCCCCACTCTTGGTCCTGACTCCTCTTTCTTAATTCTTCGGGCCAACGCGAGACCCGCTCCCAATAAAAGACCCGCCCGCAACTCTCTTCCACCCATTCCAGCATCGACTAAAGCGATTCGACCCCTTCCGCGTGCCAGCCCCCGCAAGCAAGCCATCCCTAAAGATTCCGTCAAAAGCCTCAGAATCTTTTGCCCTCCCTCAAACCAAACACATTTATTTAAATAAATTCTGCAAGAAGCCCGCCGCATCATTGAGCGCATCGGTGGGCACTCCAAATCCATCCGCAATCTTTGACGCATCCATTCCCATCTGCTCTGCCAACTGCACCATGTTCCGCATCACAGCTGTCGTGGAGCGGGATGCAATTTCATTCGAAACTTGAGCCGCAATCTCCGATGCGCTCGCCCCGCTTGATCCCCCCACATTGCTCATTCGAATATCTCCCAAATCTAAATTTCCTACCTTCACAATTCCAGCCATCCGCACATCCACTTGGACACCTCTCATAATCAGGGAGGCGATTCGAATCTTTTTAGCCTTCTCGTCCTTACCACTTTGGGGCTTAGCCGATCGTTGCTGAATCTGCGCTTTTAACGCATTCATATTATTTCTGTTTCCACTGCCCTCAAAAAGGATCCCCACACCACTCATGTCGACCGACTTGATTTGCAAAATAGACCCAGTGAGCGAGACCGTATCCACAACAATCTTTCCCTCCTTGATCGAGATCAGATCTTCACGGCTAAAACCCTTGGGATTTCCCATCCTAAAATCCTTCAAGGTGCCCGTTCCCTTCAATATCTCCACACGCAGACTCCCTAAATGGGCTGAGATACCCGTCGCATCCTCTACCGCTTTCACCACCGCACTTCGGATTACCCAATCTTTACTGTTATAAAGGAACATCAAACCAGCTACCGCTGCGATTGCAGCGATTCCAATGAGGGAACGAGGTGTTTTCATAGAATCACACTGCCCTACCCCACTTACCACCTCAACCTTAAACAATCCTCGCTCTCGCACTCCGACCTGCTATTTTGAGATTTTTATGGTGAACCCCAAACTCAGAAATATTGCTATTATCGCTCACGTCGATCACGGGAAGACGACGCTTGTCGACCAGCTCCTCCGCCAGGCGGGTACCTTCCGTTCTAACCAAGTCGTGGCCGAGAGAATGATGGACTCGATGGACCTCGAGCGGGAGCGGGGCATTACGATCAAGGCCAAGAATGCCTCTTTCGAATACAAAGATATCCGCGTCAATATCGTCGACACCCCGGGCCATGCCGACTTCGGTGGGGAAGTAGAACGTATTCTTCGCATGATCGATGGCGTTCTCCTCGTAGTTGACGCCGCCGAAGGCCCTCAAGCACAAACCAAGTTCGTCCTCCGAAAAGCCCTTGAAGTCGGTGCCAAACCAATTGTTGTCCTCAATAAAATCGACCGTGAAAATGCGGACCCGAAAAAAGTTCTCGATCAAGTATTCGATCTCTTTATTGAGCTTCACGCCACAGACGCCCAGCTCGATTTTCCCGCTGTCTACGCGTCCGCCAAAGAGGGCTACGCCACAATGAAGTGGGAAGGAAAACTTACCCCAGAAATTAAAGCAGGGGGAATGACCGCCCTGTTCGATACCATTCTTTCTGTTGTCCCCCCTCCCCCCGCTGACCTGGAAGCCCCGTTCTCTCTCCTCGTCGCAAATCTGGACCACTCCGACTTCGTAGGTCGTATCTCCATCGGACGTATCGTCTCAGGGAGTATTAAAATGGGGGATCCTGTCGCCAGCTTAAACCTCGATTCCAAGATCGAGACCGGCCGAGTAACAAAACTGTTCTCCCATCGCGGGATGGAGCGTATCGAAATCGAAAGCGCTTCGGCCGGCGATATCATCGGTCTAGCCGGACTGGCCACCCCCGAAATCAGCACCACCATCGCCGACAAACCCGACCGCACTCCTCTCCCCTTCGTCGCCATCGATCCGCCGACGATCCATATGCAGTTTCTGGTGAACGACTCTCCCCTTGCCGGTCGAGAGGGAAAATTTCTCACCGCACGGCACCTGCGCGAACGTCTCGAGAAAGAGATTCGCACCAATGTCAGTCTTCGTTTTTCCGATGGAGCCAACGCTGGCTCTTTCGAAGTGCGTGCCCGTGGCGAAATGCAAATTGCAATTCTTCTCGAACAGATGCGCCGAGAAGGGTTTGAAGTCCTCGTCTCCCGCCCTGAGGTCATTTTCCAGAAAGCCGCCGATGGCTCGGTGCTTGAGCCGATCGAAACTCTCTATGCAGAAATTCCTACCTTCGCGCTCGGCGATATCATGGGAAATCTCGCAGGTCGCAAGGCAGAGATCGAAGATATGAAGCCCCACGGGGATAACACCTCTCTCGTCGCTGCCATTCCGACTCGAGGACTGATCGGCTTTGAGACCGACCTGCAGAATTTAACCAAGGGCATGGGCATTATTTCCCACCTTTTCCGCGAATATAGCTCCTTCCGTGGTGAAATCCCCAGTCGCATCAACGGCGTGTTGATCGCCTTGGAAGCGGGCACCTCGATGGCCTACTCCTTGGATAACTTACAAGAGCGGGGCACACTCTTTGTCGGACCTCAAGAAGATATCTATGCAGGAATGATCGTTGGCGAAAACACACGCCCTGCCGACATGGTCGTGAACCCCTGCAAAGCCAAGAATCTGACCAACATGCGATCTCAGGGGGACGGCAAAGGAATTACACTCACACCGCCTCTCAAGCACAGCTTGGAGCGGGGATTGGAATATCTCTCAGAGGACGAATATCTCGAGGTCACCCCAAAAACACTCCGCTTCCGCAAAAAGATTCTCGACCATACCAAGCGCAAACGCTCGGAATAAACCACCATCCTACATTCAGAGGAATGTAGGAGGATTAGGTGGATAGTTTGTTCCGAACCCAAACGCCCACATCCCCTGGCGTCACCATCTCCATCGCACCCGTGCGACGACACTTCACCTCCACCCCCCCCTTCGCTACCGCCTTCGCCCCGATCGTAATTCTCCAAGGGAAACCGAGTAGATCCGCATCCTTAAACTTTACCCCCGGCCTCTCATCTCGATCATCCCACAAATAGTCGATCCCAGCCTTCTCCAAAGAAGCGATCACCGCATCAGTCGCCTCTTTCACCGCAGGATCTGCCAGATCTAACGTCACCAACATCACCGTATAAGGTGCCACCGAGGCCGGCCACTTAATCCCATCCTTGTCCTGATGCACCTCAATCACCGCCTGCAGTGTCCGCGTCACCCCAATCCCATAACAACCCATCACCGCAGCCTGCTGCTTTCCCTGCGAATCCAAGAACTTTGCATCTAAAGCCTCGCTGTACTTCGTTCCCAATAAAAACGCATGCCCCACCTCGATCCCTCGACTCACATTCAATCTCTTTCCATCCACAGAAAAATCCCCATCCCGAACTGTTCGTACATCCGCCCACTTGTCGATCTTCAGATCCCTCTCCACATCAACTCCCTTAAAATGAAACCCGTTGTCGTTTGCTCCCGTCGCCATTCCCTTCTGACCTTTCAACGCCAGATCCGCCACCACCAGCAGCTTTTTTTCAGCCAATGTACTGCCCACCGCGCCCAAGCTTCCCGGCGAGGCTCCCATCGCCGCTTTAATCTCAGCATCGACTGCAGATCGAAAACCCACACCCAGCGCCCTTCCCACTTTTGCCTCCTGAGCCTCATCATCTCCCCGAACCAAGATCAGCGCCGTCTCTTTTCCATTCGTAAACACAAGCGTCTTGATCTGATCCTGAGCCACTACCCCATGCTTCTTCTCCAAATCTACTATCGTCCGTATTCCTGGCGTGGGGAACTTCTCAAGTTTACCCTCCCCTCCTTTTCTCTCCAAAGGCCTCCCTACTGCTTTCTCAATCGCGGCCGCGTAACTTCCACCCTCCTCCGTGACTAACTCCCCCTCCCCAATATCCGCCACAACACAAAACTCATGCGAGCTGGCTCCTCCCATCACTCCTGTGTCTGCCTCCACCTGCATCGCCCCTAATCCCACCCTCTCAAATATTTTTCGGTACGCCTGCGTCATCGCTTCATAGCTTTTCTTCGCCGACTCCTCATCCGCATCAAAGCTGTACGCATCCTTCATAATAAATTCTCGCGCTCGCATCAGCCCAAACCTTGGCCGAATCTCATCCCGATACTTGGTCTGAATCTGATACAAAGTCCGCGGCAGTTGCCGATAGCTTTGCACCTCACCCGCCACCAGCGCCGTTACCACCTCCTCATGCGTCGGCCCCAGAATCCAACGCCGATCCTGATGATCCTTCACATGAAATAAAACATCCGCTGCCGCCTCAATTCTTCCACTTCTCTCCCACAATTCGGGAGGCTGTAGTGCAGGCATTAAAATCTCCAACCCGCCGGCCCGATCCATCTCCTCCCTCACAATTTTTTCAACCTTCCGCAATGCCCTCAATCCCAACGGAAGAAAAGTGTACAGACCACTGGTCAGCTTCCTCGCTAGCCCCGCTCGTATCAGGAGTTGATGACTCGCAATCTCCGCCTCGGCAGGAGCCTCACGCAACGTCGTTAGAAGGGTCTGGGTCCAGCGCATCGTCCCGACACCCTACGCCACCACCCGCTCCGCCTCAATCCCGACCTACGTAGCCCAAAATGCTTTTTTCAACTCCTCCGTCATTCCACCAGAAGCTAACTTTTTTTCCTGCCACGAAAAAACCGATTGAATGCCAATCCGCGAATTCGTAAGGAATATCTCCTCCGCCCCATCCAGCTCCTCCTTTCTCCACCTACCCTCCTCCACCCTTTTCCCGCTTCGCTCCAAAACCCATCTCCGTACTATCCCTACCCGACAACCACACTCCCATGCGGGTGTCCTCAACTTTCCCTCCTTTACCCAAAAAAGATTCGCCATCGAAGCTGAGGCAATCTCCCCTTTCTCATTCAACATCACTCGCTCCTGATTCGCCTCCCGCCCCTCTCGTCTGGCTTGAATCCGATTCAAATAACTTAAGGTCTTATATCGAGCCTCCCACGAGCTCGACCAAATACCCGTCGCGGCAAGATCTAAATCATAACCAGCAGGCGGTTTTTCGATTCCATCACTCCACCAAGTCCGCGTTCCCGATTCGGTCACAAACCAACGCCACAAACCATCCCCCTGCGGCACTTGCTTAAATTCTTTTTCCTCTATTTTCAATCCCAAGGCCTTGGCCGATTTATGAATGGACTCCAAATACCAATCCATCCACCTCACCCTACCCCCCTCGACCCGTATCGTTTCAAAAACCCCTACCCCATGCCGAAATCCGGCATCCGATATCGGTATTTGTGCCAAACTCACGCCCGCACCCGACGCGCCGATTGATACGCCGCCATCGCCTCCACCATCACTCTCGCTTTGGCTTTTGTCTCCTCATACTCCCCGAGCGGATCCGATCCGATTGTAATTCCACTTCCCACCCCACACCTCACCGTATTTCCCGTGATCTCCGCCATGCGGATTCCCATCGCAAACCGAGCTGTCCCATCGTACCCAAAATATCCTACCGCCCCCGTATAAAATCCCCGAGGCTCCACTTCCAAACTCTGCAAAATCTCCACCGCCCTTCTTTTGGGGGCTCCTGTCACCGAACCCCCCGGCAAACACTCCTTCACCGCTCCCACCATTCCTAAGCCCGAACGCAACTTTCCCTCAATCGTCGAAAATAGATGATGAACATGCGAAAAGCTTCGGCTCCGCACCAGATCCCTCACTTCCACTGAGCCAAACTGGCAAATGCCTCCCAAATCATTTCGTAAAAGATCGGTAATCATCACAAGTTCCGCCACCTCTTTCGGGTCTGTACCCAACTCGAAAGCCGCTCTCTCATCTCCCTCCCGATTCAATCCACGAGCCCTCGTCCCCTTAATCGGCTGGGTAATCACACGATCCCCCTCAATCCCCAGAAAAAGCTCCATCGATGCCCCCGCCAACGCCTTTTCCCCCATTCGGTAAAAGAAACTTCTCGGTGCCTGCCCTGTTCGCCATAACCATCGAAAAAATTCCCATGCATCCAAACCCTCCGACTCATATCGCATGAAGCGCGCTAGATTGACCTGATAAATCTCCCCTTTACGAATCTGCTCGTGCGCCTGTCGCACCATCTCCGCATACTCTTCAGGCCCCGTTCGACAATCCCAACCCTCCTCCAAAACCGAAAAGATTCCCTCCCCCTCCGGCCATAAATCACCCAACGGGCGCGCCTCTAACTTTGAGTAAAACGAGAAATGCCAATTTCCTTCAAAATCGAAGCCCCCAATCGCAGCTCCTGGAGGATGAGGCTGATCCCAGGAAACGTTTTTTTTACTGTGCCGCTTCAACTCCTGATCCAATTCTCCAATCTCCTCGGGCCCACCCTCCAAAATTCGATCCGGTAAGTACCCCAAATAAACAACCCCAGGCCCAAAGTCCCCCCTCACCACCGCCGCCGTAGGTTGCTCTTTCATGAATTCAATACTTCTGGATTCCACCATCCCCACTCACCCTCAGCCTCCACCTAAAGGAAGCGCTACCGATCGTAACATTCCTTCATTCATCTCCGGCCCAGCTGCCGAAACACTGATCCGTCCTGGCTGGTACAGCTCCCTCGCCACATCCCGAACTGCCTTCACATCAACCGCCGAAAGCTTTTCGATCGCCTCCTGAGGCTCCACCACTCTTCCCCGCGTTAACATCGAGTCCCCCATCCAAAACATCTGCTGACTCGTTCCCTCCAAGCCTAAAGCAAACTGCCCTGTGGCATAATCTTTTGCCCTCTTCAACTCAGCCGCTCCAGGTCCTTTCACCGCTAATGATCGCAACTCCTGCGCAATCAATCCTAATGCCTTTCCTAAATTTCCAGGCTCTAACCCAGCTGAAATATAAAATACCCCATCATCTCTTTGCAGATGCGTGCCGCTCGATACCGAATAAACCAGGCCCTGCTCCTCGCGTAAACGCTGAAACAAACGCGAACTCATTGCCTCCCCCAGAATCACACTCAACATTCTCAACGCATGCCTTCTGGGGTCCAATCTTCCAAACGCATACAACCCCAACGCCACATTCACCTGCTGTACCGGCTTAGCTACCGCTGTTACCCGAATCGTCTTACTCGCGACTCGCTTGGCCGGCGTTGGCTGCAAATCACACTCCCGACCTGACTTTCCTAAAACTTTCTTCGCCGTTGCGACCACCTCCTTCTGTGTAATTCCGCCCGCCACGACCAAAATTGGACGCACTTTCAGAATCCTCCTCTGCCAGTACCCCATCAATCCAGCACGGGAAATTCCACCGACCGACGCAATCGTTCCGGCAATCGGACGCCCCACCGCCTGATTCGGCCACAACAGCGCATTCAGCGCCTCCCCCGCCACCATGGCAGGCTGATCATCCATCATCCGAATTTCTTCCGTAATAACACCCCGCTCCCGCTCCACCTCATCCGCAGGAAAGGTCGACTCCAACGCCATCTCCGCCAAAAGGGAAACCAACCTCGATCCATGTCCCGCGGGCACTCTCCCATGCAGACACAAAGTTTCCTCCCCCGTGAAAGCATTTAAATCCCCGCCCCGCCCCTCCACCTCACGGCTCAGCTCCTTACAGGAATGTTTTTTTGTACCCTTAAAAAGAAGATGCTCTACGAAGTGCGCCGCCCCATGCTCCTCCGACTTTTCCCAACGGGAACCCGCCGGATAAAAAAGCCCTACTGAAACTCCCGGAGCCTCCGCTCGGGGACGCAAAACAATAGGAACCCCAGCGACTTTTTCTATGCTGGCAAACGACATCGACAAACCCTAACCCTCTCCCGCAAGAGTTCCAATCCCAAGGTTACTCTTTTTCCCCAACTTCACTCTTCCACCGCTTCACTAAATCGTTGGGCAAATTAAGATGATCCAACACTCTTGCCACCACTGTATCGACCACATCCTCCACCGTTTTCGGTTTTCCATAAAAGGACGGAATCGCTGGCAACATCAACGCTCCCGCCTCTAACAGCGTCACCACGTTGCGCGCTTGGACTAAATTCCAAGGAGTCTCCCGAGGAACCAAAATCAACTTTCGCTTCTCTTTCAAAAATACATCCGCCGTCCTCGCAATCGTCCCATCGCTATACCCATGCGCGATTCTTCCCAATGTCCCCATCGAACAAGGGACGATGGCCATCGCCTCAAACTTTGCCGACCCACTGGCAAAGGGAACCTGCATCGTTTTGTCCCCATGCACTTTCATGCCCTTTGGAATCGTTAACCCTCTCGCCCCTAGCTCTGTGGCCGCTACCTCCTGTGCATGCTCGCTCAATACAACATGGCACTCCTCTACCTCCTTGGCTTTGGCAATCTGATCCAATAATCGCTGCGCGTACATCGACCCGCTCGCCCCCGTGACTGCTACGACAAGTTTCATCCACCCCCCTTTCTTGCCCTCTGCAATAACTCCTGAGCACGTGCTGCCGCCTCAGGGGACGTTCGGCACTCCTCCGGCCAACCTCGGGTATAACCCTCCCCCGCCAATTTACGGGTGGCATCGATTCCAACGTGACTGCCCACATTCGGTTGGCTCGTTGCATGATCCAAACTGTCGCACGGACTTTTAATAAAAATCATATCCCGCTCCGGATCCACATTGGCTCCAAGATAAAAAAGGACCTCACTCGTGTCGTGTACATTCACCTGCTCGTCCACCGCCACAATGATCTTGGTAAACATCATCTGCCCAGCCCCCCATAGTCCGTGCATTAACTTAAACGCTTGGTAGGGATACTGCTTCTTCAGGCTGACAAAAGCCATATTGTGAAAGACCCCCTCCGCCGGCAAAGCCAGATCCACCAGCTCCGGAAAATTCATTTTCAGCACCGGCAATAAGATTCGAACACTGGCGGATCCCAGCCAAAAATCTTCCATCGGTGGCTTCCCCACCACCGTCGCAGGATAGATCGCTTTTTTTCGATGGGTGATCGCCGTCACCCGGAACCTAGGATACTTGTCCATCGGAGTGTAAAATCCTGTGTGATCTCCAAACGGCCCCTCGTTCACGGCCTCTCCAGCAGGATCCACCGTCCCTTCAATGACAAAATCCGCATCTGCAGGAACCTGAATCGGTTGGCTTACCGCCGGCACAAACCCGACCGACTGCTTTCGTAAAAAACCGGCAAACATGTACTCATCAATTCCGTCTGGCAACGGCGCCGTCGCCGCAAATGCATTGGCCGGATCTCCCCCCAACGCAACAGCCACGGGCATCGGCTTGCCCATCTCCCGATACTTTTTTCCATGCCGTGCACCCACCTTATGGAGTTGCCAGTGCAGTGCTGCCTCCCAAGGCCCTAGCACCTGAATCCGATACATCCCCACATTTCGCTCGTGCGTCTCAGGATCCTCCGTGATCACTTGAGGCAAAGTTAGAAAAGGACCCCCATCCTTGGGCCACGTCTTGAGTACGGGAATCTTTGCCAAACCCTCTCCTCCATCCTCCACACGTTGCACCACCTCCTGACACACTCCCCGCCCCACCGAAACAGGCCTCGCATGCCGTAACTCCAACCCTCTTTTCAAAAGATCCCAAGCCTCCGAAATACCCGCAGGAGGTTTTGCCTTTACCAGTGCCCCCACCTCATCCCCAATCTCCTCCACTCGCTCCCGACCTAAAGCCATCGCCATCCGTTTGGCTGATCCGTATCCATTAATCAAAACAGGAAACCCATAAGCCGTTCCATCCTTTCGAACGGGGAACTCAAACAAAAGAGCCTTCCCCCCATGCCCCGACTTCGACTCCTGATCCGCTGCTGCTGCGATCTCTAGCTCAACACAAGCCGGTTCGCGGATCCGGAGAAGTTCCCCCTCCCGCTCCAACTGCTCGACCCACTCACTGGAAGATGCATATGACATGAAAAGCTTAACTTTGCCCCAATTCCGCCCTCAAACAAGACCCCCATTCCCTACTCAAAATCAAAAATTCAAAATCAAAGATCCAACACCTTACCCCGCGACATCTGAAGCATGCTTCCGTAACTCTTTCAACTCCGTATGCCCCAAAGCCGATTCATGCGTCGACTCTAAAACAACAAGGGGCGCTTTCCCTGCCAAACGAGCCTCCTCCCAACGCGCCGCACAAACACACCACCGATCTCCCGCTTTTAATCCAGGAAAATTGTACTCCGGTCGAGGAGTCGAAAGATCATTCCCTACCTTCCGACTAAAACTTAAAAATTCCTCTGTCATCTGAGCACATACCGCGTGACACCCCTGATCCGCCTCATGCCCCTCACAACTCCCCGACCTCGTAAATCCAGTCATCGGATCCAACGAACACGGCTTCAGCTCCCCCCCTAACACGTTCCTCTGCTTACCCCTCATCACGCTATTTTGCCTTAACTCCGCGAAACGCAAAGCCCCCACTCATTTTTTTGAAGATTGCTAACCAAAATCCGAATTCATTCTTCTATCCACCATGGGTTTATAGCGAATAACAATTTTTGAATCCAAACTCGCTCTGCCCTCTTTTTTATGAAATAATAGTCACTAATGGCCTCTTCCTCGGCTTCCCCCACTTCAGAAAAAGATCCAGCCCTGGATATTCTCGATCGCTTAAATCCAAATCGTACCTCCCTATCCCCATCCCCAGCCTTGGGTCGAATCGGGCACCCCGGCAACACCGCATTTTTGGAAGAGCTTCATGAAGCCTGGAAAACCGACCCCTCCAGCGTCGACCCCACATGGCGAGCTTTTTTCGAAGGATTTGAGCTCGGTTGCCAACTCCGACCACCCACTCGCTCCGCACCTAGCACCCAAAACGGTGGCTCTCCTCCTGAATTCGGGAACGTACTTCCCCAAGCCCGCATCTATAACCTCCTCTTCGCCTACCGAGCCCTCGGACACACTCTTGCTCACCTCGACCCACTTGGTCTTACCCCAGAGGAAAATTCCGATCTCGCTCTCTCCACCTTTCGCTTTACCGAGGCCGACCTCGATTCTGTTTTCGATTCCGGCACGCTAGGCGGTGGTGGCCCCCGAACTCTACGGGAAATCATCTCCTTTCTAAAACAAACCTACTGCGACCACATCGGGGTCGAGTTCATGCACATTATGAACTTTGCCATCCGCCGTTGGCTTCGAGACCGGATGGAACGTACGCGCAACCAACCTTCATTCTCCCCGGCCCAGCAGCGACGTATTTTGGAAAAAATCATCGCAGCTGAATCCCTCGAACGCTTCCTTCACACCCGCTATGTCGGCCAAAAACGATTTTCTTTAGAAGGCGGCGAAACTCTCATCGCAGTCCTCGATACTTTAATCGAATCCTGCCCCGCCTCGGGCGTCGACGAGATCGTCATCGGCATGGCACACCGAGGCCGCCTCAACGTTCTCGTCAACACTCTTGGAAAATCTCGTCGCAAACTCTTTACCGAATTTCATGAAAACTACGTCCCTGAAACTGTTTTGGGTGACGGGGACGTGAAATACCACCTCGGCTATGAAAACGAAGTCACTACCTCCCATGGGAAAAAAATCCGTCTCTCTCTCGCACCCAACCCCAGCCACCTCGAGGCCGTCAACCCAGTCGTAGAAGGAAAAACCCGCGCCCGACAACGCCTTCGGGACGATACCGTAAAGCGCGAAAAAGTAGTTCCCATTCTGATCCATGGAGACGGCGCTTTTATCGGACAAGGCATCGTCGCTGAAACCATCAATCTTTCCCGCCTCGAAGGATACCGCACGGGTGGAACCATCCACATCATCGTCAACAATCAGATCGCTTTCACCACCCTACCTGATGACTCCCGCTCCACCCGCTACTGTACCGCTCCCGGCAAAGCTTTTGGTTTGCCTATCTTTCACGTCAACGGAGACGACCCCTTGGCCGCCGCCGCCATCATCCAACTCGCCCTTGAATTTCGCCAAAAATTCCATGAGGACATTATCCTCGATATCGTCTGCTACCGCCGCCATGGCCACAACGAGGGAGACGAACCGAATTTTACCCAACCCACCCTTTACTCCGAAATCGATTCACACCCCCCCGTCAGCCGGATCCTTTCTCGCCGTCTCCTCGATGCAGGTCTGATTACAGAAGAAGAGATTCAAAAGATTCGTAGCCAGATCAATACCGTGTCCGAGGAGGCCCTTCAGGAATCCCGCCAAGTCGTCAGCAAAATTCAACCTCGCCTCCACCCGCCTATCTCCTGTCCCGCCCTTCTTCAGGAGGTACCCACAGCCGTGCCGGCAAAGAAAATTGCGGAGCTCGGCGTCTCGATCTCCACCATTCCCTCCGATTTTCAAATCAACAGCAAGATTCGCAAGGTTCTCGATGCCCGCTGCTCGATGGCCGCGGGTAAGACCCCCCTGGATTGGGGTTGTGCCGAACACCTTGCTTTCGCTTCTCTCCTCACCTCTGGAACCCCGATTCGCCTCTCAGGACAAGACAGTCGGCGCGGCACTTTCAGCCACCGCCACTCCGCCGTCTACGACCTTCGTACCCGAGCCCGCTATATTCCTCTCAAAAATCTCTCAAAAACACAGGCCTCCTTCTGCGTCTACAACTCCCCTCTTTCAGAGGCCGCCGTCCTAGGATTTGACTACGGCTACTCTCTGGATTGCCCCGATATGCTTGTGATTTGGGAAGCCCAATTTGGTGACTTTGCCAATGGCGCCCAAACTCAAATCGACCAGTACATCTCCTCCTCCGAATCCAAATGGGGAACCACCTCCCGACTCACCCTCCTTCTTCCTCACGGATACCATGGCCAGGGGCCCGAACACTCCAGCGCCCGCCTCGAACGCTTCCTTCAACTCTGCGCCGAAGACAACATGGCCGTTACTTACCCCACCACCCCTGCGAACTACTTCCACCTCATCCGTCGCCAAGCCCTCCGCAAGATCATCAAACCGCTGATCGTCCTGACCCCCAAGGGCCTCCTGCGCGACTCCCGTGCTACCAGCCCGGTATCCGATCTCACCCAAGGCTCCTTTCAGGAAATCTTGCCCGATCCATCCATCTCAAAAGGAGCCCGTCGCATCATCCTTTGCTCAGGAAAGGTTTTTTACGACCTACAAGATTTTCAGACGAAAAACAAAATCCAAGACACCGCAATTTTACGTCTCGAACAGCTGTATCCCCTGCACGCCAACAAATTAACTGACATCCTTGCACGTCACTCCGCCGATGCAGAAATCATCTGGTGCCAAGAAGAATCGGAAAATATGGGTGCTTGGTCTCACCTCGCCCTTCGCCTCTCTACCCTGCTAGGCAAACCGATCCGCTATGTTGGGCGCGACGCCTCCTCTTCCCCTGCCACAGGATCTCTCGTCATTCATACGATGGAACAAAACCAACTCGTCCAAGAAGCATTTACCCCGGCTTCCACCTCCTCTTCCTCTCAACCTACAAACCGTTCCAAGAAACCCACCCTCACAACCCCAAGGAAAAAGAAAAAATGAGCACCGCCACCACTCTCCTCCCCATTCGCGTTCCCTCCGTCGGCGAATCCATCACCTCAGGTGTCCTTGGATCATGGAAAAGAAAAAATGGAGAAACTGTCTCTTCCGGGGATCCTCTGTTTGAAATCGAAACTGATAAAGTAACCTCCGAGGTTTTTGCTGAAGCGGATGGCACGCTCGAGATTCTCATTCCGGAGGGAACTGAGGTAAAGGTCGGCCAAACTGTTGGGAACCTTCACCCAGGAAAAGCACCAGCCCGGAAAATCACTAATCCAGAAACCCCAACGAGAGAAAAAACGCCTAGCCCACCCACTGCCAAAACCTCAACAAGGGAGTCGTTCCCCGCCCCCGCTCCCACTCTCGTCCATACCGAGGCTGATACCGCCGTCCTATCTCAAACTTCTTCCCGATCCGACCGCGAATCTCGTAAGAAGATGTCCCCTCTACGCCGTAAAATCGCAGATAGGCTCGTCAGCGCCCAGCACACCGCAGCAATTCTTACCACGTTCAACGAAGCGGACTTATCCAACCTCATCGCCCTACGCTCCGAAGTCCAATCCACCTTTCAGGCCCAGCACGGGGTCAAACTTGGTTTCATGAGCTTCTTTCTTCAAGCCGCCGTCCACGCCCTTAAAGCTGTCCCCGCACTGAATGCGCGAATCGAAGGGGATGAAATCGTCTCACAACATTATTTCGATATCGGTGTTGCCGTCGGCACCGATAAGGGTCTTGTGGTTCCCGTTCTTCGGGATTGCGATCAGCTCGACCTCGCAGGTCTGGAAAAGGCCCTCGCCGCCGTCGCGACTCGCGCTCGTGAAGGCAAACTCTCTCTGCCCGACCTTCTTGGAGGTGTCTTCACCATCTCGAATGGTGGCGTCTACGGCTCCGTTCTCTCCACCCCAATCCTGAACCCACCCCAATCCGCTATCCTCGGTCTCCACGCAATCCAGCAGCGCCCCGTCGCGATTGGAGATCAGGTAGAAATCCGCCCCATGATGAACCTCGCCCTCTCCTATGACCATCGCTTGATCGACGGCAAAGAGGCCGTCACTTTCCTCATCGCGATTAAGAAATTCGTTGAAAATCCCGCCCTCGCTCTTTTTCAAATAGCCCCCTCAAACTAAACGATCGGCTCACAACCAAGCCAATGCTTGGGGAATCGACCGCCGAGCATCCAAAAACTCTGCTGCAACTTTTTCTGCTGCCGCACAGTGCGAACCATAATCTTTTTCAATCAATTTTACTTTCTCCACCGCCTCCTCCAACGATCGGAAACCCACCAACCCCATCCCTTCGGGCAACCATTTCGACCACCCTGTCTCTTGCAGTAAAACAGGCCGCCCTAGGGATAGATACAGCACGCTCCGATCACTAAACCAACCCGTCTCCGCAGTGACGTATCCGCCCTTCGCGGGGGAAAACTCCCCACGGCTCGCCGCCAAGAAAGCGCGATACTCCTGCCAGTCTGAACAAACCAGCAGCGGATCCACAAATTGCCATCCCGCTTTCTCAAAACAACTTCGCTCCTCCCCCGCCCCTAAATCCGTGACCACCCGCGGAGTTACTCCACTTCGGTTCGGCCAATCTCTCAACTTCTCAAATTCCGGAGCCTTGTTGCTGTACGACCTGCCCTCCCACTCCACCGTCGCATACCCATACCAGTGCGCCACCGTCGTCCAGTGATCCTGACTTAAATCGGACGCTTTTCCTCGGACCGACCCCATCGCCTCCCTCGTCCAATACTTCCGACAAACTGGCGGGACCACTGCTTTCCAATCGTGACCCGTGTCCGGAACCACCGCCCCCCTCCCCATTCCCAAACCCACACTCCAAAACGCATTGTGTCCTGCAAAATTCATCGGACTTTGGTACACCTTGGCCCAGATCTGGGTGAACGCAGGATCCAAATCCACATAAACTCGACTCGCCACCTTCTCCACCAAGTCAGGTCGCTTGAAGTGGCCCGATAAGTTCAAAAAAAGATCTGCCCCTTCGGCAAAATGCCGCAACGCTTTCTCATCCACCGTCTCCCCCTCCACCAGCAAGGTCGCCCGCTCATCCCATCCAATCTCACGCAAGATTTGATTCCAGTGAGTTAGATTCACACTATCCGCCAATTTACCCCTCTTTCCCTCCTTGTTTTTCAACTCCTCTCCCCGCAACGACTCCACCAGCCACACCTCCCACCCCAACTCCCGTAATCCCAATCCCCACTGCAAAAATGCCCAAGAGTTCCCAGCCGCTTTTTCTGGAAAACCTGCTACTCCTACCCCTACTACCGCCCGCTTTTTCATCGCGGCTCAGCCCCCTCGCGCATCGTTAGGAAAAACGCACGTCTTTTCCAGGATCCATCTCAAATTCGAGCACTTCGATATTCTGTGAGTTTGGCTTTAAGACCTGAGCCTCAAACTGATGATAAAGGGGATGATCAAAAGCCGCCGTTCGCTTTAGACTATTTTCAAACTCTAATGCCAAGAAGAGATCGTGAGGCGTCTCCTCTTTTCCAGGTATCTTTTTCCCACAAGCCAAGCTGAGAACATCCTGAATCTTAAGAATCCGAATCCGACTCTCCACCATCACCTCCTCTACCCTTTGTTCGGGCAAGCCAGGCTTCAAATGGATCAGCTTTAAATGGTGAATCATGAAGCAACAGCTTGCGAGAGAGGGTGATTCAGTGTCAAGAACCCCAAAAGAGCCGCAAAAAAAGGACTTTACAAGGCAAGTCTTTTCATACATTTTTACGTGATATGTTTAACCGCAATAGTGGTCGTAAAGGCGAGACATTGGATGCAACTTTCAGCTACCCTGAAACTCAGAAAGAAAATGTATCTCGCATTGACTCATCTTCCCCGCGTACAGCCATGATCACCGATCAAGTTGAGATCAAGGGTACCCTCGCGTTTGACGGCTCCCTCGAATTTAACGGAACCTTTGAAGGTGAAATCATCTCGCAAGGCACTCTGACGATCGGCTCCGAAGCTATTATCAAGGCCGAAATTCAAGCCGCCAAAGTAATCATCCGTGGCAAGGTTCAGGGAAACATCATGGCCACCGAATCTGTCGAAGTGTGCGATAAGGCCGAGCTCTTTGGCGATGTGCAGACTGCAAAATTTATTGTCGCTGAATCCGCAATCTTCCGTGGACGCTCCGACCCAATCGAAGGAAAAGCCTCCGCACCCGAATTTGCCCCAGTTTTCCGTCGCCTCGCTGCGACCTCTACTTCGAAGTCTCGCTAATCTCCTCCGCAATGGGGGGCTCTTCCCGCGCCTCAACTAACTTTGCTTTGACCTCACCAAACCCAGTTAATTGACCCCCGATTTCGACCGTCATCTCTCTAAAAACTACTCTTTCCACCACCACGCGTGCACGTGGACCAATCCATACCGCACCCTCAATCATCAGTTTTTCACACCGCAACTCCCCTTCAATCTTTGCACTCTGAAAAGCAAGCGAGTCCTCCGCTTCCAATACTGCACCTTCCGAAATCAATAACTGCCTCCCTTTTGCCCCCAACCTTATCTTCGCTTGCCCCTCCACTCTCAACCACTCTGCCGCTTCCAAAAATCCACTCGCACGACCCTTCAGAAGAATCCTGGCTGCACGCGCCTTCGCCCCTCCAAAGTTTCCCCTTGGGCCGATCTCCAACTCACCCTCCAAGCTTAGATTCCCTAGAAGCTCTCCCTCAATCAATCGGTGGCCTAACTCCAAATGACGACCACACTCCAAACAGGATGACGACTGAGCCTCCTCCGCCACCATCTGTATCGCCCCACAATCCGCACACGTTAACTCCCTCTTTGGAATCGTTGCACGGTGCGTTTTCTTTTTGGAAGAGCCCGAGACCAGTGGAGATTTGAAATAGAAACTGCACTTACGGCATACCGTGGAGATGAAGTTTTCCGACTCCATCTGCACATGCCCACACTCCGGGCACGAAACCTCAACTTTCGATATCGTGGTCGCCACCTCTACCCCCCCACCTTGAACTCTCCAGAAAAGCTGGCTCCTGCGTCGATCTGCAATGCCTTCGCCACACATCGAGTCCTTAAAACCGAACCTGCCACCAACCAAAGCTGCCCCGTTGCCTCGACCCCGCCCTCCACTCGACCCTCAAGCCGAATATCCCTCGCCTGTACAACACCAGAGACCACCGACTTCCGTGAAATCACCAACTTACTCGTCGACCGAATATCCCCCTTCACCACCGCACGAATGACCCCATCCTGATCCAACCCCACACTCCCCGCGATCTGTAAGCCCATACCACTTGCTGGCTCTTCCGTCTCCATAACTACCTTTTTGTCTGCCTCTCACGCAGCTCATCTCGAATCTCCTCCAGAAGTTTTTCCGATCGCGTAAAGGGAGCATCTCCCGCCATCAAGGAGGGTAGTAAACGAAACCTTTCCAGCCACCGTACAGCGATAAAGATACAAAAAGCCACGATCACAAAATCTAAAACAGAACTTAGAAACGCCCCGTAACATAAAACTGGAACACCCGCTTTTTTTGCCTCGGCGAGACTCGGATACGAACCAGATCCCAAAATGAGAAAAAGATTTGAAAAATCCACTTTTCCCAGCAGGAGTCCGATCGGGGGCAAAACGATATCGTTGACTAAAGAAGTTACAATTTTCCCAAACGCTCCCCCCACCACCACACCTACCGTTAAGTCCAATGCGTTCCCTCGCACGGCAAACTTACGAAAATCATCCCAAAAACTCATAGAAAACGAAAGCCCTCCCCCTGATAGCCAAGCTGTGACATACCTTCACAATGCCCCGCAATGCCCGTTCCTCAATTCAGAATTCATCCTGCCCGTAAGCGTTGCAGGTCAGCCTCTTTTACGATATTCTTACTCCTTACGCCTCGGTAGCTCAGTTGGTAGAGCAGGTGACTCTTAATCACTTGGTCCTAGGTTCGAGTCCTAGCCGGGGCACTGAAACTTAATGCGAGGCCGCGGTTGGCTCGTCCCCCACCAACAAAAGGGCTGCCACCACTAAACCCAAATGAATCGCAATATCCGCAACCGTTGTGTGTCCCCCAATCAACATCTGCCCAAAAGCTAACGAAATATAGAGCAAACCTGCCAGGATCAGCGGACCTCGATTTTTTCCTGCCACTAAAATTCCAGCCCCCAATAAAATTTCCCCATAGGGCAAACCCCCCAAGAACAACTGCACCGTCCAAGCAGGCAGAATCGTTTTCTCCAGAAAAGGCTGGCTCAACGCGGGCATGACTTGACTGTAAAAATGCTGAAAACTTAAACCCTTTGGTCCATTGAACTTACCCAATCCAGC
>Ga0209088_10000886_pt1 | contig 20253 bp, 19 predicted proteins | sample S_140625_EF_Meta_FD_187324 | JGI IMG/M metagenome (GOLD analysis project Ga0209088, IMG submission 187324) | Freshwater microbial communities from Lake Simoncouche, Canada to study carbon cycling - S_140625_EF_MetaG (SPAdes) (version 2) | ecosystem: Environmental > Aquatic > Freshwater > Lake ... | reverse complement strand
CACACCCTATGGCGATCCTTCCTGCGCTTTGACATTTGGTGCGATCGAGGGTGTCGATCTGGTCTTTCTGGCAAGACACGGCTACGGGCACACCATCGCGCCGCATGAAATCAACTATCGCGCCAACTTGTGGGCACTGCGCGAAGTGGGTGCCACGCAGGTGCTGGCGGTGGCCACCGTTGGCGGCATTCGCGCCGACCTCGGGCCGGGGGCGCTGGTCATTCCCGATCAGATCATCGATTACACCACCGGGCGAAAAGGCAGCTTTTTCGAGGGTCCGGATGAACCGGTGACCCATATCGATTTCACTCACCCCTATTCCGAAAGCGTGCGTGCGCGCTTTGCAGACGCGGCCGGGGCGATCGGTGAGACGGTCGCACTCGGTGGCACCTATGGCTGCACCCAGGGCCCGCGGCTCGAAACCGCTGCCGAGGTTCGCCGGATGCAACGCGACGGCTGTGATCTGGTGGGCATGACCGGCATGCCGGAAGCCGCGCTCGCGCGCGAACTCGAATTGCCCTACGGTGCGCTGGCGGTGGTGGCCAACCACGCGGCCGGTATTGGCGAGAGCGCGCAGGCGATTTCGCTTGAGGCCATCGGCGTCGTGATGGAGCGCGCCATGGAGCGGGTTCGTCGAATTCTGTCGGCCAGCCTTCGTGCGCCGGCCCGATCGAGCTCAGCATCCGCAGCAAAAACTGGCGGCAAGGCCGGCGCGCGATGATTCGCGATGTGCTGAAAATGGGCGATCCGCGGCTGCTGCGGGTGGCACAGCCGGTGACCGACTTCGGCTCGCCGCAACTGCGCGCCCTGATTGACGATCTGTTCGACACCATGGCTGCGCGCGATGGTGCCGGGATTGCCGCACCCCAGATCGGGGTCGATCTGCGAGTCGTGATCTTCGGCATCGCGTCGCATCCAAACTATCCCGATGCCGATCCTGTGCCGCAGACGGTGCTGATCAATCCGGTGATCGAGGCGCTCTCACCCCACGAACAGGAGGGCTGGGAAGGTTGCCTGTCTGTGCCCGGAATGCGAGGCTGGGTGCCGCGCTTCGGTCATATCCGATACCGTGGCTACGATGCGGATGGCAGGCCGATTGACCGCACCGCGACCGACTTTCATGCCCGAGTCGTGCAGCACGAATGCGATCATCTCGACGGTATTCTTTATCCCAGGCGCATCCGTGATCTGACCCGATTCGGCTTTATCGATGCGCTCTTTCCCGGTCAGGTACTGAGCGACGACTGAAGGCTCGCGGCCGCCTCGATCAATCCTGCATCGCTGCCAGCAGGTCGTTTTCAAGCTGGATCTGCTGGCGCGCATTGGCAAGCGTTGGTCCTTCGATCAGAAAGACATCCTCGACCCGTTCACCGAGCGTCATGATGCGCGCGGCCTGCAGGTTGACGCCATGGCGGGTCAGCGCGCGAGCGATGCCATAGAGCAGCCCGGTGCGGTCATTGGTGACCACCGACAGCAGGTAGCGATTGCCGCGATCGTCGGGGCGCAGATCGACCTGAGGGGCGATCGGGAAATAGCGTGATCGACGCGACGGTCGGCCGCGCACCGGCGCTTCGAGCGGCTTGCGCTTCGTCAGTCGTTCCGCGAGTTCGACCTCGACCAGAGAGAGAATGTCTCGATACTCGAACGAGTGGCTGGGGTCGACCACCAGAAAGCTGTCGAGGGCACGGCCATCGCTGGTGGTGTGGACCTGGGCATCAAGGACCGACAGGTTCTTGCTGTCGAAGTAGCCACAGATCCGGGCGAACAGGTCGGGCTGGTCGGGCAGATAGGCCACGACCTGAAATCCCGCACCGATCGGAGACAGTCGGGTGCGCACCACCGGATGCTCCGGCACAGGGGTCAGGTGCAGTACCTGGGTGTGCCAGGCGACATCCTGCGGATCGTTGCGAAGGAAATAGCCGATTTCGAGGCGTTTCCAGAAATCCGCATAGGCGGCCGGGGCGATGCCGGCCAGGTTCAGCAATCGTCTGGCCTCCGCGTGTCGTGCATCGAGGCGCTCGTCGGGGCTGGTGACTTCGCCGCTCAGCAGACCGCGGGTCAGCCGATAGAGGTCTTCGAGCAGCTTGCCCTTCCAGGCATTCCAGACCAGTGGGCTGGTGCCCCGGATGTCGGCGACGGTCAGCAGGTAAAGCGCCGTGAGTCGCCGCTGCGAACCGACTCGAGCCGCGAAGCTGGCAATTGTCCGGGGATCGCTCAGGTCCTGCTTTTGGGCAACCTGCGACATGGTCAGATGCTGATCGACCAGAAACTCGACCAGATCGCAGTCTTCTTTTGAAAGGCCATGGGCACGACAGAAGCGGCGGGCGTCCTGCCTGCCGAGGGAGGAGTGGTCGCCGCCGCGGCCTTTCGCGATGTCATGAAAAAGCGCCGCAATGTACAGCAGCCAGGGGCGCTCGAACCCGGCCATCAGCTGGCTGCAGAACGGGTATTCATGCGCATGCTCGGCTTTGGTGAACCGACGCAGATTGCGCACCACCATCAGAATGTGCTGATCAACGGTGTAGACATGAAAGAGGTCGTGCTGCATCCGACCGACGATTCGGCGAAAGACCGGCAGATAGCGCCCGAGCACCGACCACTGGTTCATGCGCCGCAGTTCATGCGTGACCGCATTGTCGCTTTGCACAATCCGCAGGAATGCGGCCCTGTTTTCGGGGTCGCGGCGAAAGCTCGCATCGATTCGGCCACGTTCGCGCCAGATCGCGCGCAGCGTGCGGGCGCTCATGCCGCTCAGTTCGCTGTGGCATTCCATCGTCAGGAATGCGCGCAGGATTGCCGCCGGTTTGCGGGCGAACAGGGTGTCGTCGGCGACGTCGAGCAGCCCCCGATTATTCTGGAACTCGTCGTCGATTGTCTTGGCGACGCCGGCGTTTTCCGGGAACAGTTCGGCTTCGAGGTTTTGCAGCAGCAGGGTGCTGAGCTGGGTGACCGACTTGGCGATCCGGTAATAGCGCTGCATCAGCTGCTCGCTCGCGATCCGGGCATTGGTCGCATCAAAGCCCTGAGCCTGCGCGACCTGGGCCTGCAGGTCAAACACCAGCCGGTCTTCACGGCGATTCGAGATGATGTGCAGCCAGGCCCGTATGACCTTGAGTCGACGTTCATCGTTGGCGAGCAGCCGTGCTTCCCGCGTGGTCATCAGACCGCGCTCGGCCATGCCCGACCAGGTCAGCCCAAGCCCGGCCGCGCGTGAAATCCAGCGGATCGATTGCAGATCGCGCAGTCCGCCCGGGCTTTCCTTGACGTTCGGCTCCAGGCTGTAAGGCGTATCGGCAAACTTGGCGTGACGTTGCCGAACCTCGAACATTTTCCCGTGATAGAACGCCCGCGGGTCGGTGGCTGCGCTCAGCTTTTCGCCAAGCGTGCGATAGATCCTGCGGCTGCCGCACAGATAGCGTCGCTCCAGCAGACTGGTCTGGACAGTAACATCGATCGCTGCCTCGGTCAGGCATTGCTCGACGGTGCGCACGCTGTGTCCGATCACCAGGCCGACATCCCAGCATTGGCCGACGAAGGTCTCGATGCTCTGGATGCGGTGAACCGCTTCGGCATCGGGCACCAGGATCACCAGGTCGACGTCGGAATGCGGTTGCAACTCGCCGCGACCGTATCCGCCCACCGCTGCCAGGCAGCAATCGGTGGGCATGCCGCTGTCTCGCCAGAGGGTGACCAGACTGCGATCGGTGATCCGGACCATGCCGGTCAGCAAACGATGCACCTCGGGTCGCTCCCTGAACCGCTCGATCAGCTCGGTACGCTGTCTGCGCAATTCGGCGCGCATCGTGCCGGATTCGGGCGGCTGACGAGGGGGCTCGGGCTTGCTCATCGAATCACGGCATGGCAAAAGCGGCCATCGATCGTGAAGTCAGCATTTCTGCCATGGCGCTGGGCCATGATCAGGCGGCCGCAGGCAGCGGGGTCGGCCTTGCGGGGCAAGCGGCCGACATGGTCAGGACTTCATGGCCGTTCTCGGTCACCAGGACGGTGTGTTCCCATTGTGCGGACAGGCTGTGATCCTTGGTCACGATGGTCCAGCCATCCGACATTTCGCGAATCTCGCGCCGACCGGCGTTGACCATCGGTTCGATGGTGAAGATCATGCCGGGCACCAATCGCTCGCCGGTTGCCGGGCGACCATAGTGAAGGATTTGAGGATCCTCGTGAAAGCGCCGACCGATACCGTGGCCGCAGAATTCGCGCACGATCGAAAAGCCCATGCCTTCCGCATGACGCTGGATCGCATGACCGATATCGCCGATTGTTGCGCCGGGCTTGACCTGGTCGATGCCGAGCCACATCGACTCGAAGGTCACTTCGCACAGCCGGCGCGCCGCGATCGAGGGTTCTCCGACGAAAAACATCCGGCTGGTGTCTCCGTGAAAACCATCCTTGATGACGGTGATGTCGATGTTCAGGACATCTCCGTTCTTGAGCACCTTGTCGCCGGGTATGCCGTGGCAGATCTGATGGTTGACCGAGGTGCAGATTGACTTGGGAAAGGGTCGGTAGCCGGGCGGTGCATAGTTGAGCGGTGCCGGGATGGTTTGCTGAACTTCGACCATGTATTGGTGACACAGGGTATCGAGCTCGCCGGTGGTCACACCCTGCTTCACATGGGGGCCGATAAAGTCGAGCACCTCCGAGGCCAGGCGCCCGGCCAGCCGCATGGCGGCCACTTCTGCTTCGTTCTTGATCGTGATCGACATCGACTTGTCGTTAAGGGGTTGTTCAAGCTAGAATTATAGGCTTGCTGGATGCTTCCTTGTTAAACGCTTCATATCCCGCTTCTTGATTGTCAAAAGCGGTCTTGAGTCGTGAAGCGAGGCAGTCAGAGCAATTGTTGCAAAACATCTCCGCGGTTTTGCGCCGCAATGGCTAATCGGTCTGTCCGGTTGGCTGCAGCGGTGAGGGCGATGAAAGATCGCCCCGGAATCATGCCCTCTGGGTGCACGGCCAATGGCCGTGTCCGGGCATCCGGAAAGCCGCGATATTTAACCCTAGACGGAGAATCAACATGTCAACCATGCGCCAAATGCTGGAGGCGGGTGTCCATTTCGGCCACCAGACCCGCTTCTGGAATCCCAAGATGGCTCCCTACATCTTCGGGCATCGCAACAAGATCCACATCATCAACCTCGAGAAAACCCTGGTCATGTACCAGGACTCGATGAAGTATCTGCGCCAGCTCGCCTCCAACCGCGGCACGGTTCTCTTCGTTGGCACCAAGCGTCAGGCACGCGAGATTGTTGCCCAGGAAGCCCGTCGTGCCGGGATGCCTTATGTCGATGAGCGCTGGCTTGGCGGCATGCTGACCAACTTCAAGACGGTCAAGACCTCCATCAAGCGTCTGCGCGACATGGAAGCCGTCATGGCCGAAGGCGGTGTCGAGCGCATGTCCAAGAAAGAAGCGCTGCTGTTCAACCGCGAGATGGAAAAACTCAGCAAGGCGATTGGCGGCATCAAGGACATGAACGGGCTGCCCGATGCGATCTTCGTGATCGACGTCGGCTACCACAAGATCGCGATTACCGAAGCGATCAAACTCGGCGTACCGGTTGTCGGCGTGGTTGATACCAATCATTCGCCTGACGGAATCGACTATGTCATTCCTGGCAATGATGATTCGAGCAAGGCGATCCAGCTTTATGCCGAAGGGGTGGCCGATGCCATCCTGGCCGGTCGCGCGGCCGCACTCGAAGGCATCGTCAAGGGTGCCTCCGACGAAGAGTTTGTCGAAATCGAAGCCGAAGAGGCTTGAAGGAAGGAGCATCAAGATGGCTGAAATCACTGCGTCGATGGTCAAGGAACTGCGCGAAAAGACCGATGCGCCGATGATGGAGTGCAAGAAAGCGCTCACCGAAGCGGATGGCGATATGGCCCGCGCTGAGGAAATCCTCCGGGTCAAACTTGGCAACAAGGCGAACAAGGCGGCATCGCGTGTCACCGCCGAGGGCATCGTCGGGGTTCATCATTCGGCCGACGGCGGTACCGCCTCCATGGTCGAGCTCAACTGCGAGACCGACTTTGTCGCCAAGAACGACGACTTCCAGGCCTTCGCCCGCGCGTTGGCTTCACTGGTCTCAGAAAAGGCGCCGGCCGATATCGATGCGCTCGCCAGGCTCGAGCTCGATGGCGCGAGCGTCGAGGAACGTCGCAAGTCGCTGATCGGCAAGATCGGCGAGAACATCACCGTTCGCCGCTTTGTGCGCCTTGCAGGCCATGGCCGGGTGTCGAGCTATATCCACGGTGGTTCGCGAATTGGTGTGCTGGTCGATGTCCAGGGCGGCGAAGAGGCGCTCGGCAAGGATCTCGCGATGCAGATTGCGGCGTCCAAGCCGGTGGCGCTTGACAGCACCGGCGTATCAGCCGACCTGATCGAGAAGGAACGTTCGATTGCCTCGCAAAAGGCTGCCGAATCCGGAAAGCCCGCTGAAATCATCGCCAAGATGGTCGAAGGCACTGTCCAGAAATTCCTCAAGGAAGTCACCTTGCTCGGTCAGCCGTTTGTCAAGGATGACAAGCAGACGGTCGAGCAGCTTTTGAAGGCTCGGGGCGCCAAAGTGCATGCCTTTACCCTGTTTATCGTGGGTGAAGGGATCGAGAAGAAGCAGTCCGACTTTGCGGCGGAGGTCGCTGAGGCTGCTGCAGCGGCTGCACGCTGACCGGCTGGCGCGACGATCCGGGAGCCTTGCGGGTTCCTGGCGGCAGCCGCGCCAGTGACCTCAGTCGTGTCCTCGCGTGATCGTCGCCCGGTCTGCTGCATGTCGGGTTTGATCAGTATCTGGTTTGACTTTCGTTAAGGCAGTCTGTTTCAGATGACCAATGCCAAGCCTTACAAGCGTGTCCTGCTCAAGCTTTCCGGCGAAGCGCTGATGGGCAACGATGCCTACGGTATCAACCGTGCCACGATCGATGGCATGGTTGCCCAGGTGGCGCAGGCCCATGACCTCGGGGTTGAACTGGCTATCGTGATCGGCGGGGGAAACATCTTTCGCGGAGTCGCGCCGGGTGCGTCAGGCATGGATCGTGCCACCGCCGACTACATGGGCATGATGGCCACGGTGATGAATGCGCTGGCCCTGCAGGACGCGATGCGCAGCGCCGGACTCACCGCACGGGTTCAATCGGCGCTCAAGATCGAGCAGGTGGTCGAGCCATATATCCGCCCCAAGGCCTTGCGCTATCTGGAAGAGGGCAAGGTCGTGATTTTTGCGGCCGGTACCGGAAATCCGTTCTTTACGACCGATACTGCCGCGGCGCTTCGTGGTGCCGAAATCGGTGCCGAAGTCGTTCTCAAGGCGACCAAAGTCGACGGCGTCTACAGCGCCGATCCGATGAAGGATCCGACAGCAACGCGCTACCAGTCCATTTCTTTCGATGAAGCGATCAGGCGCGACCTCAAGGTGATGGATGCCACCGCATTCGCCCTGTGTCGCGACCAGAAATTACCGATCAGGGTTTTCTCGATCTTCAAGCAAGGCGCGCTCAAACGCGTGCTGATGGGTGAGGATGAGGGCACTCTGGTTCATGTCTGATTCCGGAGATTGAGCCTCATGGCCGCTACCATTCCCGAAATCCGCTCGCAGGCTGAGCAGAAGATGCTCAGGTCGCTTGAGGCACTCAAGACCAGCCTGGCCAAGATCCGAACCGGTCGCGCACATGCCGGACTGCTCGATCATGTTCAGGTCGACTATTACGGCAGCATGGTGCCGATCAGTCAGGTGGCTAATGTCACCCTGGTCGATGCCCGCACCATTGGCGTGTCGCCCTGGGAAAAAAAGATGGCTCAGGCGATCGACAAGGCGATTCGCGAGTCCGATCTCGGTCTCAATCCGTCCATGACCGGCGAACTGATCCGGGTACCGATGCCTCCCCTGTCGGAGGAGCGCCGCAAGGAGATGGCCAAGCTGGTTCGCGTCGAAGGCGAAGAGGCCAAGGTGGCGGTTCGCAATCTTCGCCGCGATGCCAACAGCCACCTCAAAGATCTGATCAAGGCCAAGGCCGCCTCTGAAGATGACGAGCGTCGCGCGCAGGATGATGTTCAGAAATTGACCGACCGGTTCATTGTCGAAATCGACAAGCTGCTCCAGGCCAAGGAGCAGGAGATCATGACGGTCTGAGTCCTGCGGACGCCCCCGGGCGTCCGGCACGCCATCCCCTGATGACACATACCAGCTCGACAGACACCATCCCGGATGCCGCAGGCATTCCGCGCCATGTCGCCATCATCATGGACGGAAACGGCCGTTGGGCTGCTGCGCGCCATATGCCGAGGGTGGCGGGCCACTCGAAAGGGGTTGATGCGGTTCGGGCGACCGTACAGGCCTGCGTCGATCGCGGGGTCGACTATCTCACCCTGTTTGCCTTCAGCTCCGAGAACTGGCGGCGGCCGGCTGATGAAGTGTCGTTGCTGATGCGCCTGTTCATCATGGTCCTTGAGCGCGAGGTCACCCAGATGCGAGCCAATGGCATCCGGCTTCGGGTGGTCGGCGACATCAGCGCCTTCGAACCGGCACTGCGCACTCTGATCGAGCAGTCGCAAGCCCGAACCGCGAGCAATCACAAGATGACGCTGACGATCTGCGCCAATTACGGTGGCAGGTGGGATGTGCTGCAGGCCACGCGCGCGATGCTCGATGCCCGGCCCGAGCTGGCAGCCGCCGGCGCAGCGATTACCGAGGCCGACCTCGCGCCTTATCTGGCGATGAGTTTCGCGCCCGAGCCCGATCTGTTCATTCGGACAGGCGGCGAACAGCGGATCAGCAACTTCCTGCTCTGGCAGCTGGCCTACACCGAGCTTTACTTCACCGACTCCTTCTGGCCCGATTTCGGGGCTCTCGAACTCGAAAAGGCGTTCGAGTCGTATCGCGCTCGGGAAAGGCGTTTTGGTCGTACCAGCGCCCAGGTCGCCATGCCGACCACCGCGTCCGAAAACTGACCGCAGCCCAGGCGATGCTCAGGCAGCGCATCATGACAGCGCTGGTATTGCTGGCGATTATCGTACCGGCAATCACCAGTGGGCCGCCCTGGGTCTGGGGGCTGGTGTCCCTGCTGATGCTATCGATCGCCGGTTTCGAATGGGGTCGGCTTCTGGGGTCCAAGCGGGGCGGCTGGTTGCTTGGTGCTGCGCTGGGGGCAGGTGGAGCGATCTATCTTGTCTGGCGATCGACTGCGCAAAACGGTGCAGTGTCGGCTGGCGTGTTGTTGCTCTCGGCTGCGAGCCTGGCTTTCTGGCTGTCCGTCGGATTGATCTCGCTGGCTCGAGGCCATCGGATCGGGTCGGGCTGGGCAACCGGACTGCTGGTTCTTTCGGCATGCTGGGTGGCGCTCTTCGAATTGCGTCTGATCGGTGCGGTAATGCTGGTCTCTTCGATGGCGATTGTCTGGGTGGCCGATATTGGCGCCTACTTCGCTGGCCGAACCTTCGGACGACACAAACTCGCGCCCCATATCAGTCCCGGCAAGTCCTGGGAAGGTGTCGCCGGTGGCGTGGTCGCGGTGCTGGTCCTGTCGCTGGTGGGGTTGCAATTGATGCCAGACTCAGGTGATTCGGTGTTCTCCAGTCGGCTGGTTGCCCAGCTTGGCTGGCCGCTGAGCGCGGGCGTTCTCATGGCGCTTGCCTGCTTGAGCGTTGCCGGTGATCTCTACGAGTCGCTTCTGAAGCGGCTTGCCGGCGTCAAGGACAGCGGTGCGATTTTGCCGGGGCACGGTGGCGTGCTCGACAGGATCGACGCGCTGATCCCAACGATGCCCGGTTGCCTGCTGTTGTTGCAACTCCTGCGATAATCGCGGGATGAAACGCATAACCATCCTCGGCGCCACCGGGTCCATCGGCGTGAGTACCCTTGACGTCGTAGGCCGCCATCCCGATCGATACCGTGTCTTCGCGCTGGCGGCCCGCCATAGCCATGAGCGGCTCCTGGCGCAGTGTTTGCGTTTCGAGCCGGCGTATGCGGTGCTTACCGACCCGAAGGCGGCAGCAGTACTGCGCGAACAGCTTGCCCGTCACAACAGCCGCACTGAAGTCCTGGAAGGCCCGCAGGCGGCTGCACAGGTGGCCGCTGCCGCCGAGACCGATCTGGTCATGGCGGCGATCGTCGGCGCAGCCGGGCTTGAGTCGACACTGGCGGCCGCAAAGGCCGGCAAGACCATCCTGCTGGCCAACAAGGAAGCCATCGTGATGGCCGGCCCGGTATTTCTGGCAGCGGTTCGCGATGGCGGCGCGCGGGTGCTGCCGATCGACAGCGAACACAACGCGGTGTTCCAGTGTCTGCCTGCCGATGGTTCGCGAATGGGAGTGCGTCGCATCGTGCTCACCGCGTCGGGTGGGCCCTTCCGCTCGATGAGTGAGCGCGAAATGGAGCGTGTAACGCCCGAGCAGGCGGTCGCCCATCCCAACTGGAGCATGGGCCGCAAGATCTCGGTCGACTCGGCCACCATGATGAACAAGGGCCTCGAGTTGATCGAAGCGCACTTTCTTTTCGAGATGCCCCCTGATCGCCTCGACGTCCTGATTCATCCTCAGAGCATCGTTCATTCGATGGTCGAGTATGTCGACGGCTCGCTGCTTGCGCAGCTGGGCAACCCTGATATGCGTACGCCGATTGCGCATGCGATGGCATGGCCTGCCCGAATCGACAGTGGCGTCTCGATGCTCGATCTGGCCGCTCATGGCCGCCTCGATTTCGAACTGCCCGATCCAGCGCGTTTTCCGTGCCTGAGGCTGGCGCGCGAGGCATTGTCTGCAGGCGCCGCAGCCCCATGTGTGCTCAATGCCGCCAATGAAATTGCGGTCGATGCCTTCCTCGATCGCCGCATCCGATTTACCGATATTTTCAGAGTCTGCGAGGCAACACTCGACGACGTTGGCCGTGCAGGCGTACCGGCTGATACTGACGCTGTGATCGCCCTCGATGCCAGCGCGCGCCGCGCGGCCACTCTTCACCTTTCCAGGCTAGCCCTATGATCACCACACTGATTGCGTTTCTTTTTGCACTGGCCCTGCTGGTGTTCGTGCATGAGCTTGGCCACTACCTCATGGCCCGCTGGTGCGGTGTCAAGGTTCTTCGCTTCTCGATCGGTTTCGGCAAACCGCTGTTGAGCTTCACAGTCGGCCCGGACAAGACCGAGTGGTCGGTGTCCCCGATTCCGCTGGGCGGCTATGTCAAGATGCTCGATGAGCGTGAGTGCGGTGAGGGTTCGGTTCCCTCAAGCGAAATTCACCGTGCCTTTAACCGTCAATCGCTGGCCAAACGCTCTGCAATCGTCATCGCCGGGCCACTTGCCAATTTTCTGCTGGCGATTGCGCTGTATGCCGGCCTCGGAATGGTCGGCACCGAAGAGCCAGCCGCGGTCATGGGCCAGCCCGCGCCCTCGACGGCTGCAGCGGCCGCGGGCCTGCGCGACGGCGACCGGGTGATTGCCCTCGATGGCCGCGAGCTCAATGCGGTCTCGGCACTCAGGTTGCGGATGATCGATGCCATTGTCGAACGCCGCCCTGCGCAACTGACAGTTGAGCGCGCCGGGCAGACGCTCAACCTCAGTCTTGCCACCGATGGCTTGCCAGCCGGTGAACTTGACAAGGATTTCATGCGCACACTCGGCCTCGAACTCACCGGGGGCGTCGTGTCGGTCGGCGCGGTCACGCCCGATGGTGCTGCCGCCCGCGCCGGCTTGCGTGCCTCCGATGAGGTGATCGCGGTGCAGTCGCGTGCGGTGACTCGCGCGACCGATCTGATCGATGTCCTGCGCGAGAGTGCCGGGCGTGAAGTGCCGATCGAAATACGGCGCAATGGTGTCGAGCAACGAATCGTTGTCGTCCCTCAGGCGACTGCTTCCGATCGGCCCGAAGACAACGGTCGCATGATCGGCCGAATTGGAGCGTCCTTGCAGAACCGCTTCGAGATGGTCCGGGTCGATCGTGGGCCGGTCGATGCCATAGACTATGGTGTTCGTCAGACCTGGGAGATGTCGTGGTTCTCGCTGCGCATGCTCGGCAAGATGCTGATGGGCGACCTGTCATGGCGCAATCTGAGCGGCCCGGTCGCAATTGCCGACTATGCCGGTCAATCTGCGAAGGTCGGGGCGATTGCTTATATCGCCTTTCTGGCGCTCATCAGCGTCAGTCTCGGGGTGCTCAATCTACTGCCTGTACCGGTACTCGACGGAGGCCATTTGGTATATTACGGACTCGAGGCGTTAAAGGGTCGGCCGCTGTCGGAACGTTTCCTGCAGGTGACTCAGAAAGCGGGCCTTGTGGCGATTGTCGGCCTGATGGCCGTGGCGCTGTTCAACGATCTGAGCAGGCTGTTCGGCGGTTGAAGCGCCGGGTTCGTCGGCCCCTTCAACCAGGAGCTTCATGCGCTTTTTTGTGAAATCCGTGCTGGCGGTCGTGATGGGCCTGCTCGTCCAGTTGGCCTTGGCCTTCGAAGCCTTCACGGTCAGCGATATTCGACTCGTCGGGATTCAGCGTGTCGAGCCCGGCACTGTCTTCGGTTATTTGCCAATCAAGGTCGGCGAGCGCCTCGACGAGGGCAGCGCTTCCCGCGCGGTGCGCGCCTTGTATGCAACCGGCTTTTTCAATGATGTCCGCTTCGAAGTCGACAAGGATGTGCTGGTCATCTATCTGTCCGAGCGCCCCACGATTGCATCAGTCGAAATCAGTGGTGCCAAGGATCTTTCGAGCGAAGTGCTGCTCAAAGCACTGAGGGATCTGGGGCTTGGCGAATCGCGGATTTTCGACCGTGCTCTGCTTGATCGCGCCGACCAGGAAATCAAGCGACAGTATCTTGCCCGGGGGCGCTATTCGGCCACTGTGACGCCGACGATCACGCCGCTCGAACGCAACAGGGTGGCGGTGTCGCTGGCGATCTCAGAGGGTGACGTCGCCAAGATCACTCAGATTCGGATCGTCGGCAACAAGGCCTTTACTGAGACAGAGTTGATCGATGAGTTGACTCTGAGCACGCCGACCTGGCTGAGCTGGTACACCAAATCTGATCAGTACGCCCGTGAAAAGCTGGCCGGCGATCTCGAGCGCCTGCGATCCTTCTATCTCAATCGCGGATTCCTCGAGTTCTCGATTGACTCGACCCAGGTCTCGATCGATGCCGACCGAGAGCGCGTCTATATCACTGCCAACATCACTGAAGGTGAGCGCTACACCGTCACCGGTTTCAAGTTCAGTGGCAACACCTTGGGTCGCGATGCCGAATTGGCCGCGCTGATGCTGTTGCGCCCGGGTCAAGTCTTTTCGGGCCAGTTGCTCAATGAATCCACGCGAACCATGACCGAGCTTTACGGCTCGATCGGATATGCCTTCGCGAATGTGAACGCCTTGCCCGACATCGATCGTGAAAACCGGACGGTGTTTTTCAATGTCTCGGTCGATCCCGGTCGGCGTGTCTATGTTCGTCGAATCAATATTTCGGGAAACGCCAAGAGTCGTGATGAAGTCGTCCGTCGCGAGCTTCGTCAGTTCGAGAGTGCCTGGTACGACACCGACAAGATTCGCCTGTCGCGCGAGCGGCTGGTGAGGCTCGGCTACCTCACCAATGTCACCATCGATACCGTCCCGGTGCCGGATGCGCCCGATCAGGTCGATCTGAACGTCAATGTCGTCGAGCGCTCCACCGGTACCTTCATGCTCGGCTTTGGCTTTTCGAGTGCCGACAAGATCATTCTGACCGCAAGCGTCGTTCAGCAGAACTGGCTGGGCACCGGAAAATCGGTCGGCTTGACGCTCAATACCGGCCGGACCCAGCAGACCGTCGACTTCAATGTGACCGACCCCTATTTCACCCCCGACGGTATTTCCCGGTCATTCAATGTCTTTACCCGCAACGTCAATGCGCAAGCCCTCGGCCTTGGCGATTATCAGCTTCGCACCTCGGGTATTGGCCTGCGATTCGGCGTGCCCTATACCGAGCTCGATCGGGTTTCCTTTGGCGGGGTTTACGAGCGCAACGATATTCAGCTTGGCACTAATCCACCGCCGCGCATACAGCAGTATGTGGAAGATTTCGGTCCGAAGAGCTGGCAGATTCTGGCTGTGCTCGGATGGCTTCGAGATGGCCGCGACAACCCGCTGGCGCCATCGAGAGGCCTGTTGATGGCCAGCAACTTCGAGATCACGCTGCCGGTCGGTAATGTTCATTACACCCGGGCCGATTTTTCCTTCCAGTATTACCAGCCGCTCGCACGCAGTTACACCCTCGGTCTGAGTGGACAGGTTGCCCGAGGCTGGGCGCTCGAGGGTGGCGCCTATCCGATCTTCAAGAACTACTTTGCAGGCGGTATCAACTCGGTGCGGGGTTTCGAGACTGCCAGCCTTGGTCCGCGGGATTCCGCTGGTAATCCCATTGGCGGGCAGAGCAAGCTGGTCGGGTCGGCTGAGTTCATTTTCCCCTTGCCTGGCGCAGACCAGACGATCCGCGGCTTCGTTTTTGTCGATGGCGGCATGGTCTGGGCCGAGTCGATCGAGTTTTCAGGGTTGCGCTATTCGACCGGTGTGGGTCTGAACTGGCTGTCGCCACTGGGACCCTTCAAGATCAGTCTTGGCGTACCGCTGAACCAGCAGCCTGGAGACCGGCTCCAGAAGTTCCAGTTTCAGATCGGTTCAGGCTTCTGATGAGGTCTTGCGACATGCTTCAAAGTCATCAAACGGTTCATGGTTGGCTTTGCTTGCCCTGGGCCTGTCCATTGCCGGCCAGGTGATCGCCCAGGACATTCCTCGCATCGGTTTCGTCAATACCGAGCGCATCCTTCGCGAGTCGAACATCGCGAAAGCAGCTCAGCAGAAGCTTGAACAGGAGTTTTCTCGGCGAGACAAGGATATGCAGGAGATGGCAGCACGACTCAAGCAGATGTCGGAGCGCCTCGACCGCGAGGCCACTGTGACGCCCGACGCCGACCGGCTTCGCCGGCAACGCGAGTTTGCCGATCTCGACAAGGAGTTTCAGCGCAAGCAGCGCGAGTTTCGTGAAGATCTCAACCAGCGTCGCAATGAGGAACTTGCTTCGGTCGTCGAGCGCGCCAATCGCGTCATCAAGCAGATTGCCGAACAGGATAAATACGACCTGATCCTTCAGGAGTCGGTGTTTGCGTCCGCACGCATCGATCTCACCGAAAAAGTGCTGCGTACCCTCAACGCGGCCAAATAGAGGACGCTCGTGCATCCGCCGCTGCCCCAACCGGTGTCGGTGAGCACCATCGCCGCCCTGATCGGCGGTGAGATCCGCGGCGACGCCATGCGTCTGATCTCCCGTCTTGCATCGCTCGAATCGGCCGATGCAAGCAGTATTGTCTTTCTGTCGGGTCGCCGTCATGCCCGCAACGCGGCGGCATGTCATGCTGCCGCGGTGATTGTTTCACCCGATCTCGAGTCGCTGGTGGCGACCGGCGCCTCACGCATCCTGGTTGCTGATCCCTATCTGGCCTATGCGCGTTTGTCGCAATGGATGGCCGGCCAGCTTGCTGATGCGCGAGCTTCGACGCAGACGGATGCTGCGAAGGCCATCGATCCGAGCGCCCGTGTCGCCGACTCGGCACTGATCGGGGAGGGCGTGCAGATCGGCCCGGGTGTCACGATCGCAGCCGGCGCATCGATCGGGGCCTATTGCCGCATCGGCGCCGGATGTGCGATCGGTGCCGATGCCAGCCTGGGTGAGCGATCGGTTCTTCACCCCGGAGTCACGCTCTACGACGGCGTGAGAATCGGTCAGCGCGCTTTGATTCACGCGAGCACCGTGATCGGTGCTGATGGTTTCGGGTTTGCGCCGTCGCCCGCCGGTTGGGTCAAGATCGCGCAGCTTGGCTCGGTGCTGATCGGCGACGACGTCGAAATCGGTGCCAACTGCGCGGTCGATCGCGGTGCCCTTGATGACACGATTATCGGCAACGGCTGCAAGATCGACAATCTCGTCCAGATCGGCCATAACGTACGGATCGGTGAGCACACCGCCATTGCCGGGTGCGTGGGCATCGCCGGTAGTGCGGTGATCGGAAGCCGCTGCATGATCGGCGGTGGGGTCGGTGTCGCCGGTCATATCGAGATCTGCGATGGCGCGATCATCGGCGGCATGTCGCTGGTCGAACGATCGGTGACCGAGCCGGGTTTCTATACCGGTGCCTGGCCGCTTCAGACTCATACGCAGTGGGAAAGAACCGCTGCAACCCTCAAACAGTTGCCGCAATTGCGGCAGCGTCTGCGAGCGCTGGCCACAAAGGTCGGCCTGACCAAGGATCCTGCATGAACCCGATCGATATCCGCGGCATCATGGAATATCTGCCGCACCGTTATCCCTTTTTGCTGGTCGACCGCGTACTCGAACTCGATCATGGCAAGCGGATTGTTGCGATCAAGAACGTGACGATCAACGAGCCCTATTTCGTCGGGCATTTTCCGCATCTGCCGGTGATGCCGGGTGTGTTGATGATCGAAGCGCTGGCCCAGGCCGCCGGGATTCTGTCGTTCGAAACGCTCGGGCGCCGATCCGATGCGACGTCGGTGTTCTATTTTGTTGGCATCGATGGTGCGCGATTCAAGCGGCCGGTCGTGCCGGGTGACCAGTTGCGTCTGGAAGTCGAGATTCTTCGATTTGCCAAATCGATCTCGAAGTTTCGCGGCGTGGCGACGGTCGATGGCGCGGTGGCGGCCGAGGCCGAACTGATGTGTACCCTGCGCGAGGTCGATCCGCCCCAGCGCCTGGCGTCCTTGGCACCGTCGGACGCCTGAGATCATGGCGACGATTCATCCGAGCGCGCTGGTCGATCGTGCGGCCAGCCTTGATGACGATGTCGATGTCGGACCGTATGCGGTTATCGGCCCGGGCGTCGAGGTCGGCTCCGGGACCCGCATTGGCCCTCATGCCATTCTCGAAGGACCGTCGCGCATCGGACGCGGCAATCGCATTCATGCCCATGCAGTCATTGGCGGGGCGCCGCAGGACAAGAAATATCGGGGTGAGCCGACCCGCCTCGAGATCGGCGAGGGCAATACATTTCGCGAATTCGTGACCGTCAATCGGGGAACGGTTCAGGACGCCGGTGTCACCCGCATTGGCAGCGACAACTGGGTGATGGCGTATGTGCACATTGCCCATGACTGTATCGTCGGGGATCACACCATTCTGGCGAACACCGTCAATCTCGCTGGTCATGTCCAGATCGGCGATTGGGTGATTCTGGGCGGCTATACCGGCGTGCACCAGTTCTGCAAGATTGGCGCTCACGCCATGACCGGCGTCGGCACGGTCGTGCTGCACGATATTCCGCCATTCGTGATGGCCTCTGGCAACACCGCCGCGGCACATGGCCTGAACACCGAAGGACTGCGTCGGCGCGGCTTTGATGCCGAGACGATTCAGGCCCTAAAGCAAGCCTACAAGACAATCTACCGGTCTGAGCTGACCTTGCAGCAAGCCAGATCGCAACTCGATGCCGAGTTCGAGGCCTTGGGCGCAACGCCCGCCAGTGCGTCGGCCGATGCGCTGCGCCTTCTTATCGATTTCCTTGCGAAGGTCAGCCGCGGCATCGTCCGCTGATGGCCGATCGCCCACGACGAGCGCCCTGATCGTGACAGCGACCCAGCCCGCTGCATTCAGCCTCGGGATGGTTGCCGGCGAGACCTCCGGCGATCTGCTTGCTGCAGCGGTTCTCGGCGGGCTCGCGCATGAACTCGGCGATCCGACGCTGCTGCAGGCCAAGGGGATCGGAGGGCCTGCGATGATCGCTCAGGGCTTCGATGCCTGGTGGCATTGCGAGGCGCTGGCCGTGCGTGGCTACGCCGAGGTCGTTCGCGAATATCCGCGCCTTCGCTCGATGCGAACTCAGTTGCGCGATCGAATGCTGCAGTGGCGCCCGGAGGTCTTCGTTGGCGTTGATGCGCCCGACTTCAACCTCGGTCTGGAGCGTTCGCTGCGTCAGTCGGGTGTCAAGGTGGCGCATTTCATCGGTCCCTCGATCTGGGCCTGGCGTAGCGGTCGAATCGATGCCATCCGCCGCTCGGTCGACCACATGCTGCTGGTCTTTCCGTTCGAGAAGACGCTCTATGACGATGCCGGCATCGCTGCGACCTATGTCGGGCATCCTTTGGCCGACGCGATTCCGTTGCAGGCCGACGTCGAGGGCGCCCGCAGCAGGCTCGGTCTGCCACCTGGGCGCCAGATCGTGACGGTGATGCCGGGCAGCCGCGGCGGCGAGATCACCTACATCGCCCCGGCCTTCGTGCAGACCATCGCCTGGCTGGCGCAGCGGCGCCCCGATCTGACCTTCGTCATGCCGGCAGCCACCGAGCGCCTCTTTACGCGCCTGCGGGGTCTGCTCGCAGGCGGTGCGCTTCCCGCCAACATCGATTGCCGCCTGGTCATGGGGCATTCGCACGATGCCATCGCCGCCGCCGATGCGGTACTGGTCGCCAGTGGCACCGCGACCCTCGAAGTGGCCCTCTTTCGAAAACCCATGGTGATTGCCTACAAGATGGCCTGGGCCAGCTACCAGATCATGCGTCGGATGGGCTATCTGCCCTGGATCGGTCTGCCCAACATTCTTTGCAAAGAGTGGGTGGTCCCCGAGTTCGTGCAGGCGGCGGCAACCCCCGAGGCGATGGGCGCAGCCCTGCTGGCGCAGCTTGATGATCCGAGCGTGGCAGCCCGGCTTCAGGCGCGTTTTGCCGAACTGCACGACAGTTTGCGCTGCGATACCGCCTCGCGGGCTGCGCAGGCCTTGCTGTCGATTCGCGAGCAGCGCACCGGCGCCCGCCGATGACCCGCATGACCGACAGCCTGACCACGAGGGGCCGCAGGGGCAACACTGGGCAAGGCGGACTTGCGCTGGCCTTCGATACCCGCATCGTCTGCGGTGTGGATGAGGCGGGGCGTGGGCCGCTCGCAGGTCCGGTCGTGGCCGCTGCGGTCATTCTCGATCCCGCTCGTGCAATTGACGGGCTGCGCGATTCGAAGAAGCTCTCCGAGGCCCGGCGAGAGTGGCTTGCGCAGACCATCCGCGAGCATTCTCTGGGCTGGGCGATCGGACAGGCGAGTGTTGCCGAGATCGATGAACTCAATATTCTTCAGGCGTCGCTGCTCGCAATGCGCCGCGCGGTCGAGGCCCTGCCGCTGGCGCCAACCCTGGCTCGGGTCGATGGCAATCAGCCGCCGCGCCTGGCCTGCGGCGTCGAACTGATTGTTGGCGGCGACGCCACCGAAGCCTGCATCTCGGCCGCCTCGATCCTGGCCAAGGTCGAGCGCGACCGGCTGATGCTGTCGCTGCACTGCCTGCATCCCGAGTACGGTTTTGACCGCCACAAAGGCTATGGCACTGCCCTGCATCTCGAATCGCTCAAACGCCATGGTCCGTGCAGCGAGCATCGCCGCAGTTTTGCCCCGGTTCGAAAGGCCCTGTTCTCATGACCGGTGGCGCGCGGCGCATCAGCTCTCGAGACAACCCGCTCTATCGCGAGTTCACCGACCTGTCGGGGTCGGCGCGTGAGCGTCGTCGCCTCGGTCGATCGGTGCTCGAAGGCATCCACCTTTGCGAGGCCTACCTGCAGCAACACGGCGCACCGCTGTCGTCGATCGTGAGTGAATCGGGCGCAGCCCACCCGGAAGTGCTCAGTCTGCTCGCGCAGCACGCGCTCGTCCCTGCCATCGTCGCTGATGCACTTTTCGCCAGCCTCTCGACGCTGGCTCAGGGTGTCGGCATCGCCTTTATTGTCGAGACCCCGAATCCGTCCTTGCCCGAGACCATCGAGCTTGATGCGGTCTACCTCGATCGGCTGCAGGATCCGGGGAATGTCGGTACCTTGCTGCGCACCTGCGCAGCGGCAGGCGTGAAGACAGTATTCACCGCGCCCGGCACCGCCTGGTGCTGGTCGCCCAAGGTGCTGCGTGCCGGCATGGGAGCGCATTTCCATCTGTCTATCCATGAGGCAATTGCCTGGGCCGACGTCCGCCTTCGGCTGCGGATCCCGGCGATCGGGACTCGTGCGAACCAGGCCGAGTCGCTCTATCGCACCGAGCTTCGCGCGCCCTGCCTGTGGCTGCTCGGCAGTGAAGGCGAGGGCATCTCCGCCCCGGTCGCAGCCGACACCGACCGCTGGGTCAGGATTCCTCAGGCCGCCGGCGTCGAATCCCTGAACGTGGCCGCCGCCGGCGCACTGTGCCTGTTCGAGCAGCGCCGCCAGCGCGGCCTGCTCGACTGACTACTGCTGCTCGAGCAGGGTCATGACGGTGG
>Ga0209088_10000884_pt1 | contig 20256 bp, 16 predicted proteins | sample S_140625_EF_Meta_FD_187324 | JGI IMG/M metagenome (GOLD analysis project Ga0209088, IMG submission 187324) | Freshwater microbial communities from Lake Simoncouche, Canada to study carbon cycling - S_140625_EF_MetaG (SPAdes) (version 2) | ecosystem: Environmental > Aquatic > Freshwater > Lake ... | reverse complement strand
CGTGCTCATCAGACGAATCCCGACAACCAGATGCTCAAGCGCCTTTGGCCACGCGTTAAAAAATCGATCGACTACGCCAACTCGTGTGACCGTGACGGGGACGGATTACTGGACACCCCTATGCTGACCACGTTGGACGAGCCGTGGCATGGGGTGATTCCATGGATCAGCAGTCTTTATATCGCCGCACTCAAAGCCGGCGAACAGATGGCTTTGGAAATGGGCGATCAGGATTTTGCGACCGATTGCCATAAGAGGGCGGAGGACGAGCCGTGGCATGGAGTGATTCCATGGATCAGCAGTCTTTATATCGCCGCACTCAAAGCCGGCGAACAGATGGCTTTGGAAATGGGCGATCAGGATTTTGCGACCGATTGCTATAAGAGGGCGGAAAAGGGGAGAGCGGCGATGGATGCCAAACTCTTCAATGGCGAGTGGTTCATTCAGACTCCGGATCCTGCAAACCCAAAGAAACTTGGCGCCTATGAGACCGTGCATATCGATCAGGTGATGGGGCAGGGGTGGGCTTGGCAGGTGGGGTTGGGAAGGGTGCTCAATGAGAACACCACCCGCTCCGCCCTAAACTCGATTTGGAACTATAACTTCACCCGTAACCTGGACGCTTACGATGCCCAGGCCGATCCCAAGGGGCGGCCTTACTACGCCGATGGGGAGGGGGGGGTTGTAATGACAGCCAACGCGCTGGGAAGGAAGACACCATTTGGAATTTATTCCGGCTTTGCCTGCTACCTGAACGAGACCATGAACGGCTTCGAATCCCAAGTGGCCGCCCACATGATCGCCGAAGGGATGGTCAAGGAGGGTATGACTGTGATGAAGACCCTCGATGAGCGCTACGACGGGAACAAGCGCAACCCCTTTAACGAAGTGGAGTGCGGGGATCACTACGGCCGTTCGATGGCCAGCTACGGGGCCTTTATCGCCATTACCGGTTTCACGTATCACGGTCCAAAGCAGCACATTGGATTTGCGCCCAAGCTCAGGCCGCAAAACTTCAAAGCTGCCTTCACCGCGGCAGAGGGGTGGGGCAGTTACAGCCAAAAAATTTCTGGAGGAGAACTCAAGGCGGAACTGACGGTAAAATATGGGCAGGTTCCGATCCAGACGATGTCATTGGTGACCCCCGGCGGAAAGGGGGCGCGGAAAGTATCGGCCATGGTGGATGGGAAATCTGTCACAGCGTCCGTTAAGGAAAAGGACGGCTCGGCGGAGGTGATTTTCCCAAAGGATTTGATTTTGAAGGCTGAGCAGAAACTTGAAGTCACATTGTCCACGGGTGGGTGACCCGCCATGGATGCTCGCTTTCTGCTGGCACTCTCACGGTAACGCTTGGCGCATTGGCTAAGGCTGGTTTGCGGTGGAAGAAGGCACTATAAGAAATTCATGAACCCACTTTTACTCTCGCTCCTTTTGATGTTCGTTGGCGGAATCGGATCTTGGTCTTGCCAGGCCCAGTTGAAAGATCGGCAGGAGGATTTTTCCATCCCCGCACAGTGGGGCCCTGGCTCCATTGTGATGCAATGGGGAGTGAATCTCGAAACCCTTCGAAGCCGGGGAGAAGGGGGGATGTCGGACAAAAGTGGCAAACATTTTGGGATCATTCCCGCGGGAGAGTGGCAATCCAGCGGAGGGGATCCTTATTCCCGCAGCATTGTCAGCCGGGTGATCTGGTCGATGGGAGCCGTTGTAGAAAAAGATGTGGGTAGAACGATAGCATTTACCAGCTTGTTCGGTTGGTACGGCGGCCAGCCTGACCGAAACAAGGATCTCTTCTTAGCCAAGGAGAGCGGTTTTTGGTTTGGGGAAATTCCGGTGCAGGGGCTCAAGGGAATGCAGGATTTTGAGTTTGGCTCGATTCCGGAAAAATCTTGGGAGCAGGTGTCGATTAGCTATCGCATCCGGCGCGAAGACGTCGGCAAAGACCTGCATTTAATGATCCAGACCCAAAGTCGGAAGGAAAATCCCGGGCTTCCCACCCTCGCTACTTCGGACTGGAAGGTGAAGGTTTCGCCCTAAGGCGATTTCTTTAGGTTCTTTGTAAAAAAGCCATTTGGCACTTAAACAGTAGGTTCTGGCATTGGGCAGAAGGCTGAGTTATTAATCTAGTGCCATGGTAGATAGATGCGCTTGATCCTATCCTTGTCAGTTGTTTCCGTCTCGATTGCGATGATGGAAGGCTTGCGTCAAACTGGGGATATCTTTTAGCTCTATGGTTGGTATGCGTACGGTCAGCGGTCAATCACGCCGCCCTCAAAATTCCCGCCTAAGGGTTCTGCATTGGGCGGATCTGCCCAAGAAGCATGCCCGTCCCCTTGCGATAGTTCGGGCTACTAATCATCCAGCCTACCCATGCCACCGGCACGAGTTTTGGGAAATCGTCATCGTTTACCGCGGTTCGGGTTTGATGTCCTTTGGCCGGCGGACACTCCCGATCCGGGTGGGGGATGTATTCGTCCTAAGTCGTGGGCAGAGGCATGCCTATCTCGAAACCCGGTCGCTAGATGTCATCAATATCGTCTTTGATCCGGCGCATGTCGGTTCGGTCCACCCCGCCCTCGCCGACTGGATGCGGCATGAATCCCTCGTGTCTGTCGGGCCAAGCTGGAAGCCCGGCGAGACGGAGGGGGAGTGCCTGCATCTTGGCTCCTCCGATTTCGCCCTGCTTCTCGACAAGGTGCGCCGGATGGAGACGGAGTTGGAGGGCCAGATGACGGAAAACCGCATCGCGTCGCTGGCTTACTTTCTCCTGATCATCACCTTCCTACGTCGCCACCGCAGGCCTTGGGAATCCTCGGGTAGCACCGCAGCCGGGCACCGAGTGAGCCGGGCCATGGGGTTCATTGAAGAACATTTTTCCGATCCGATCACGATCGAGGATATTGTCAGCCACAGCCAGGTTTCCCGGCGACACTTCTTTCGGTTGTTTGAGCAGGCGGTCGGCGTGGCACCGATGGAGTATCTGAAAAAACTGCGGTTGCAAAAAGCGGCCTCGATGCTTCTGACTTCCAACGTGTCCGTCACCCAGGTCGCCTTTGCCTGCGGTTTCAACGACAGTAACTATTTCAGTTCCCTGTATCACAAAGAATTTGGTATGTCCCCAAGTCAGTTTAAAAAGGATGGACGCAACGGGTAAGTTGATCGGTTTTGATTAATTCTAGGCCAAGGCATAGCCGGTGATCGGAGAAAATTAGGTCTATCCAAGGGCTCAATGAGGGGTCCTGAAGCGGATTCTTGGTGGGTAAGCTCTCGCAACTATTTGAACTAATAAACACATAAATACTTTATCAATAATAACTAAGGCTATAAAATAAATATTTTTATTTTTTGAAAACTGGCATCTTTGATGACATCCTTGGCACTGGCTCTAAGGTTATATTTTTTTTAATGCATATATTTCATCTTATGCAGATACACGCTGGATTTGGTATAAAAAGCGGGTTGATTGTTTGTGGGGTATTTATCTTGTGCACGCACTGGGGGCTGGGCGCCACAATATCTTACGTTGGGACACAAACATCTACTGAAGCAAATAGCTACGCGACTGCTAACTGGTCAAACGCAGGAGTCCTCAAAGACTTCGATGTGAGCGGGGAAAAATATGGAACCTCGGGTTACTATCAAATTCGTCCAATGCCGTGGGATCCGGGTGCCGCTAAAATTGAAGATGCCACAGGACTTGGTAATTTGCTTGGGACAAACGCCGGTTCCAATCCCACCTTTAGCTCTGCGCCATCCTTCCTCAGTTCCATTACTGGGGGAGCGGGAACTTTCGTCAACTATGGTGGCTATGGGATTTTCCGTGGACCGGATGGTTCCTTGCTCTACCGCCAAGGTGCTCTCTCTGTTGCTGTAAATAACGGCGCATATGACACTCCGTCCGGTAACAATAATGGTTATTTTGGCGTCGCCTTTGAATTTACTGTCAGTACCGCGACATCATTCCGTATCGGAATAACGGTCGATGCGAATGGAGGTGGAACCTACGCACCCGACTACGTTGGAATCTACAGCGGCAGCACGGGAACCGTATTCTCTAGCCTCTTAAATCGGAATGCCGAACCGGATATGGCAATATTTGAAATCAATGCCTCGGCGGGTGAAACTTTTACCGCCTCGGTCTGGCAACGGAGTGGCACCCAGAGCGTGGCGCCAGTTAGCCTAGTCACGTTTGATGAAATTCAATCCGATACCACTCCTCCGTTCATCGAACTCAATGGGCCGACATCGGTATCGATTGATTGGGGAGGCTCGTACACAGATGAGGGAGCGACCGCCACGGATGATGTGGACAGTGTTGTGACAGTGATGCCTAGCGGGGCTGTCAACACTTCCAAGCCAGGAGTCTATACCATCACTTTTGATGCCACGGATGCGGCGGGCAATGCGGCCACGCAGGTCGTGCGGACCGTAACGGTTTCCGCTCCCTCGAGTACGACAGGCGCAGACGGTCTTTCCGACTTAATGCGCTACGCTTTGGGTGGCAATGCTCCGGGTGATTCGGTCGCCAAACCGAGTTCCTCTGTCGCTGGCGAATATTTAGTAATCACGGCGATTGTCCGGACGGACAATCCCAACAAGCTGACGGTAGTTGGTGAGGTAGTGACCGACTTGGATCACTATGCCAGCGGGACCTCGGTGGTCGAAGTGCAGGGAGTGGATGCTGATGATCAGGACGGGGTTCCTGATGGATGTATGCGCATGACATTTTCTGTTGCGATAGAAGAATCGGTTACGAAAAAGTTCTTGAGACTTAAAGCGTCACTTGCGCAGTAAAGCGGCTGGCTTTCTTTTCGGTCCTGAACCTGAAACCCGATAATCTACTTTTAAATAAAAATATCTTTGTTATCGATTTAATTGTTCATTCAATAAGCAGGTCATAAACATGTATAATACATGTATTTACGTATAAAAGTAGCGATTATATAGTTTGTTCTCTTGGCATTAATTAGGATGCTTTTTGGCACTCTAATTAAGGTGAATTTAGCGAACTGAAATATATTGATGATATGAAAATAGCAACCGTACAAAATAGAATTCCAAAAACGCTGGGTCGATTGGCGCTCTGTCTTTTGATCTTGGGCTTTTCCTTCTCCGAGCGGGCATCGGCTGCCACGGTTACTTATGTGGGTGCGGAAACTGGCTCGGCAGGAAACGGATATTCCGTTCAAAATTGGTCGAATTTGGGCGTCACAAAAATTTATGATATCGGGGGTAATGAGGTCTACGGCTCTTCCGGCTACGTCCAGATCCGACCTGGGTCTTCGGACGTGTACCAAGGCATTGGTGACAACAATAATCTCGGGGTCGGTGCCGCAACAAATCCAACACTTTTGTCCCGTCCCTCTTTTATAAGTTCTGTGACCGGCGGTGCAGGAGATTTTGTTAATTTTGGTGCGTACTCAACTTATCGGGGTCCCGATGGTTCTTCTCTCCTCCGGCAAGGGGCTTTATCGGTTGCTGTAAACAATGGGCCTTATACTCCCGATAACAATCCCAGCAGTTATTTTGGAATCGCAATGCACTTTACAGTTAATGCTGGTTCCTACTTTCGGGTTGGGTTGGCGGTGGATTCTGTGGGCAGCGGGACTTACGCCCCTGATTATGTCAGTCTTTATAGTAGTTCCACTGGCACAAAGATATCCTCGCTTCTGACTCGGGATGGTAGCGCCGACATGGCCTTTTTCGATATTGATACCCGAGGTGATGCTCTCAGCACAAATTTCGATGTGGCGCTTTGGCAAAAGAGTGGGACTCAAAGTGCGGCCGCTTTAAGCCTAGCAACTTTCGATGCGATTCCCGAGCCCTCGACTGCTCTTCTCGCACTCCTCGGGATGGGGTGTCTGGCGATTCATTCACGTCGCCGTCGCTGATCCTGTTTTGCGGTTCGATTCAGTTGGCACCTGATTTAAGGTTTCAGGCCTATCCTTTGATGTAACTTTATTTAATGATTAATGACACTCGTGTTCGGGTGGGTTGTTACTATTTTCCCAACTACCATCCGGACCCACGGAACGAGAAGATTCATGGCCCCGGCTGGACGGAGTGGCAACTGGTCCGCCACGCCAACCCACGCTTCCGCAACCATCAGCAGCCCAAGATGCCAGTTTGGGGTTATGAGGATGAGTCCAAGCCCGAGGTGATGGAGAAAAAGATCGATGCGGCCGCTGATCATGGCATCGATCATTTTATTTTTGACTGGTACCACTACGAGGACGGGCCGTTTCTTGAGCGTTGTCTGGAGCAGGGCTTCCTCAAGGCCCGCAACGTCAATCGGATCGATTTTGCCCTGATGTGGGCCAATCACGACTGGATCAATATCCACCCTATGGGGCGCAACTTCGGCAAGGAGCTGCTCCATCCCGGACAGGTCTCCCCCAAGATGTTCCGTTATATCACTGACCTGATAACGGACCGTTATTTCTCCCATCCCTCCTACCTCAAAATCGAAGGCTGCCCGTACTTCTCAATTTATGACCTCGCAAAATTCGTTGCCATCCACGGGTCCGTAGAAGCCACCCGCAAGGCGATCGATGCGTTTCGGGAACGCGTCCGTTCGGCTGGATTCCCCGACCTGCATCTCAACGCGGTGGCTTGGGGAAAGCCGGTGCTTCCGGGGGAGAAGGTAATTCGGGACCTACCTCAACTGATCGCGGCTCTCGGTTTCGACAGTGTGACGAGCTACGTTTGGATTCATCACGTGGAACTGGATGAGACTCCCTTCACGCCCTTTGGTAAGGTTCTGGAAAAGTATCTGCAGGTATGGAACCGGATGGAGGAGCAGTACGACATTCCTTATTTCCCTAACCTCACGATGGGGTGGGATAATTCTCCCCGCACCCTGCAGTCGGACATCTGGGAGCCATTGCCGGAATCAACCTTTTCCAACTGTATCGGCGGGAACACCCCAGAGGCTTTTCATGGAGCTTTGGAGGTTTACCGTGAGCGCCTGGGCCAACGTGCTGGTGGGCCGAATCTTTTCAGCATCAACGCATGGAACGAGTGGACGGAGGGAAGTTACCTTGAACCGGACAAGGTCACGGGCATGGGTTATCTTAAAGCGATTGCAAAGGTTTTCGGGGCATCCGCAAATACGTCACGCCATCTCAAAATCAAACAGGCCATCTCCAAGGCCAAGGTGCTTTAGAAGCTGAACTACCCGTAAAGGACGAATTGGCTTTTACCAATCAGTCGAGGTGGAAGACTTCCATGAGAGGGGCGGATTTCGGAGAGTGGTCGGGATTGGAGGGCATGATGTCGCCCATATGCTGCCACCACTTCTGGCATTCGGGGGTTTGGGCAATGGCCTGCCACCGCGCCTCATCCTCGATCTCCGCATAAGCGAATAGCTGATGGGTCTCGGCATGGAGGAAGATGGAGTAGTTGTGGACCCCGTGTTTTTTCAGAACGGCCTCTAACTCTGGCCAGATCGGCTGGTGGCGATTTTCGTACTCTTTTTCCTGTCCGGGGTTTACCGACATCACGAATGCTTTGCGGGTCATTGGGTCCGATTGGGAGAGGAGAAAATCAGGGAGCTGATCCAGTAAAGGCGTTACGGATCGTTTCTACGCCCACCCCAAGTGTGCGGAGGGCAAGTGGATCTAGGCGGCTGGGTTCGCCGGTAAAATGCACGGTGATTTGCCTATGAGTCAGGCTTTCTCCGGGTGCCAACTTCGCGCCGGGTGAGGAGGTTTCTAATTCGTAGAATGGGCCCAGTGGCGGTTGGCCGGGGGCGGGGGATCCGTCGTTGTAGGCGTTGATCAAGTCGCCTGCGTACGGATCTTTCTGCTGCTCCCACATCGAGTTGACGTATTTGCCATTGGCGGGTGTCGGATCACAACGGACGATTGTCAGGCAGCGCAGATCCGGCGAGTAGCTTCCTGCAAAACCGGTGGCCCGGACTGGTGGAATACCGATCTTGCCGCGCGAGGCGCCGTCGCCTTTGAAAAAGACCACTCCTTTTCCGATTTTGAGGCGATCGGCGGCAATTTTTCCAAAGTAGGCATCGTTAACTGTCGGGCCCGATACTTTTTCCACGAACGGAATGGCCATGACCGTCGAAGGGGAGGGTTTGTACATGCCGAGTATCCAGACGGAGAGTAGTCCTGTGGACGGATCCCACTTCTTTTTACCGCGATTGGTCAGGCGGTTGCTGGTTTCGTAGGCGACGAATGGCAGATCGGCCGGAACCTTGACACCAAGGGATTTTGAAAGCTCCTCTGCACCAAGCATTCGAACCGTCCGCTCCACCGCGAGGTCGAAGGTTGTGTCTGACTGGTTTGCGACGGAAAACGAGGAGGAGAAGACGACTCGATCTTTGTTGGAGGAGACGACCTGAAAGGGCTCCGTGTCGATCGAGGGCGGGGTCTTCCAGTGATCGAAGTCGAATTTTGCTCCCGATGCAAAAAAGATTCCGAACTGACCGCCTTCTGGTCCGAGCCAGAAGCGTTCTTCCCCGCCAAAGACGTGGATTTTCGATTCGAGTTTGCCAGTGGCAGCCTCGCCCTTGAGCACACCCTGCTGGATTAGTTTATAATTTAGCCAGCCATAGCTGGTGCCAGTGTCCCCGGCGGCGGAACTGGTCATGACACGACCTTGATATGCGGGAGCCACGGCCACGGCGGCGTTGCCTTGGCGTAGCACCACCACCTCTGTATGTTTTTTTAGGAAGGTGATATCTTCGCCGAAATTAGAGGGGGTGTTGGGCAATTTATTATCCTCGGCGCATATAACACCTGAAGTGGCCATCATGGCCAACAAGATAAGGGGATGGGCATTCATGCTTTTTATAGGGAAGATTCCAATCTGGTCAGTGTGGTGGTTTGGCGAAAATGACCGGGTTTCAAGGTTCGGGGCTTACGTCCCGGCAATCGCAAAGCGGCGTGCACTCTTTCAGGAACTTGCAAATCAACGCTGAGCCGACGGCCGCGAAGACGCCACTGGCAGGAGGCCAAGCCATATGGGGTGTCTAAGGAAGTGGTCGCCTCCTTCAGGCCTCCTCCGGGTTCGGGGGCGAAGAGGATCTTTTTAAAGCCCGGAGCCATCGGGCGGATCCCGCCGATCACGGAGTACATCCACTCGCCCACAGCGCCGTAGGCATAGTGGTTAAACGAGTTCATGCCGACATCACCAAAGCCGTGCTCTTTGGTGTAGCTGTTCCAACGCTCCCACATCGTGGTCGCGCCGTTTTTCACGGTGTAGAGCCAAGAAGGATAGTCCTCTTGGAGAAGAAGACGGTACGCGAGATCGGTCCGACCAAAGCGTGTCAGGACGGGGCAGAGTAGAGGAGTTCCCAGAAAACCGGTGGTGAGGTGATCGTTACGGGCTGAAATCAAGTCGACCAGATGTCGGAAAGCTGCGGGGCGCAGCTTGGTCGGAAGCAGGTCGAACCCGAGCGCAAGAAGATAGGCAGTCTGACAGTGGCCCACGATCCGCCCGTCCGGAGTCACGTACGCTTTTTGAAATGCTGACACGATTTGTCCGTGAAGTTTGCGAAAATGGTTCCGATCCTTTGTGCGGCCCAGCACACCGGCGATCTGAGCCATCAGGTCTGTGCTGTGGGCAAAGTAGGCGGTGCCAACCAGATCGCACGGCACTGGTGCGTTTTGTGGAGTGATCGCATCGATGGCCAACCAGTCGCCGTACGCGGTGCGGGGCCGGATCAAATCTTTTGAGGTTTGCCGTTGGTATTCGATCCACCGGACCATCGCTGGATAATTTTCCTTCAAGATCTGTCGGTCGCCGTAGTGCCAGTAGATTTTCCATGGGCAGATGACGCCTGCATCTGCCCAGCCTGCGTTGCCAAATTGTGCAGGGCCTAGCTGGCCCAGCACGTCTGGAGCCACGTCGGGATAAGCCCCGTCTCGGCGCTGACCGTCGCGCAGGTCGGTGGTCCATTTTCGGAAAAAGTTGCGGATGTTGTAGTGAAAGGCGGCTGTGCCGACGAACACCTGGGCGTCGCCGGTCCAGCCGAGGCGTTCGTCTCGCTGGGGACAATCGGTCGGAAGGTCGAGGAAGTTGCCCCGCTGGCCCCAGCGGATGTTCTGGTTGAGCCGGTTCAGAATCGGTTTTGAACAGCTGAACCGGCCGGTGGGTTTCATGTCGGTGTGCAGGACGAGGGCGGTCAGCAGGGATTTGGAAGGCGGGCGGGCGAGGCCTGTTACTTCCACATAGCGGAACCCGTGGAAGGTGAAGCGCGGGGTCCACTCCTCGATGCCGCCACCACGGCAGACGTAGGTGTCGGTGGCATGGGCGGAGCGAAGGTTTTCGCGGTAGACGTTGCCGTCCGCCTTGAGCATCTCGGCAAATTTCAGGGTGACAGTTTGACCGCGTCGGCCGCGGATCTGGAGGCGGCAAACTCCAGAAAGGTTTTGGCCGAAGTCGAAGACGTACACTCCGGGGGCAGGCCGGGTGATCTTGCGGGTAGGCAAGGTTTGGGTAACGCGCACCGGCTCATTGATCTTGGGCTGAAGAGTTCCTCGGTATTTTGGAAGAACGTTTACCCGCCGCCAGCCACGGGTCGGGGAGTTTGGTTTCGACCACTCCGGAATTTCCCGACGGGCGTCGTAACTTTCCCCGTCATAGAGGTCGGCTGAAAGAATAGGACCATAGCGGAGTTGCCAGGTGCGGTCGGTGACGATGGAGATTCGGCGGCCGCTGATCAGTTCGATTTCCAGCCGGGCGAGCAGTTGGAGGTGCTTGCCATAGAAGTTGCGGTCCTTCTTCCAAAGGAGGTAGCCGCAGTACCAGCCGTCGCCGAGAATGGCGCCGAACTGGTTGGGGCCGGGCTGAAGAAGTTTGGTAACATCGGTAGAGAGGACCTGAACGCGCTTCCGGTAGTCCGACCAGCCTGGCATGAGGAAATCTCGTCCGACTTTTTGGCCGTTGAGGTGAAGGTCAGCGATGCCCAGCGCGGTCCAGTGCAGGGTGGCACGGCGGACGGCCTCTGGAAGAAGGAACGATTTCCGAAGAAAGGGGCTGGGTTGTTCTCCAGTGGTTTTGCGTTTTCTGTCTCCGATCCATTGGGCGGTTTGGAAAGACATCGTTTCCTAGATAGCCGAAGGCGGGGGGCGGGGAATCCGCATCTGGTGCCAAAAATTAGGACAAAAATGCCAAGATGTACTGATTGATCGCGCAGGGATTCCCATCTAGTTCTGGCCAATTGAAAAGTTACCTCGATGTGGGCATTGACCCGAACAAGGCGGTGGAAGCAGCGCTCGAGGTTCCCATCTCCATGCACTGCTGGCAGGCGGATGACGTGGCGGGATTGGAATCAGGTGGGTCGGCGGCCAATAGCGGTGGAATTAAGTCCACTGGAAACTATCCCGGCAAGGCTCGTAACGGTGATGAGATGCGGATGGATTTTGAAAAGGTGCTTTCTCTCGTTCCTGGGGTTCATCGGGTCAATATTCATGCTTTTTATGCCGAGCCCGGAAAGAAAAAAGTGGATCGGGATGCCATGGATCTCTCCCACTTTCAAAACTGGGTGGACTGGGCCAAGAGCCGAAAGATTGCCTTGGATTTTAATCCCACGTACTTCGCCCATTCGAAGGCGGCCGATGGCTTCACGCTTTCCAGTGCCGATGAGGGAGTCCGTAAATTTTGGGTGAAGCACGGCATCGCTAGTCGGAAGATCGCAGCGGCGATGGGTAAGGCGCAGGGTGGGGTTTGCGTCAATAACCACTGGGTTCCGGACGGTTTGAAGGATCTCCCGGGGGATCGATGGTCGCCCCGTGCGCGACTGGCCAAATCGTACGACGAGATCTTTGCGGCGAAGGTGGCGGATGAAAAAATGTGTCTCGATGCAGTTGAACCGAAACTATTCGGAATCGGCAGCGAGGAGTTTGTAGCCGGCTCGATGGAGTTTTATAGCTCTTATGCCTTGAGCCGAAAGAAACTGCTCTGCCTGGATATGGGCCATTTCCATCCGACCGAGGGAATTGCCGACAAGATTTCCGCTCTCCTTCAGTTTCATGAGGGCTTGTTGTTGCATACGAGTCGACCCATCCGATGGGATTCAGACCATGTGGTGTTATTTGATGATGCGACCCGTACCGTTTTCCATGAGGTGGGTGCAGGTCAGGCTTGGAATCGCGTGAAGGTAGCCTTGGACTATTTCGACGCGAGTATCAACCGAATCGCCGCCTATGTGATCGGAATTCGGGCCACGCGAAAGGCGATTCTATACTCTCTGCTTACTCCGCATCGGGAGCTAGCTCAGCTGCAGCGTGAGGGGAAGGGCGCCCAGCGTTTGGCACTGATGGAGCGGTTGAAGGTGATGCCGTTCGGTGAGGCCTGGGAGGAGTGTTGTAAGCGTGCTGGCGTGCCCGGCGAGGCGCAGTGGATCAAGGATGCGGAGATTTACGAGAAGAAGGTGCTGGCGAAGCGAAGCTAGCTTTCCGTCCAAGGCCAGTTTCGTTTTCGGCCGATGAAAATCTTTGTGCGTTCTCTTGTAGTCTTACTCTTCATCGGCAACGCTTTAAATACTGGATTCGCACAGGGTTGGTTACCACAAACGCCCTCGTTCCTGCTCAAACTTTTGCCTAAGCCGAAATTCGAAAAACACTCTTTGGAGGGCAGTGTAGAAAACGGGCGGGTCATCGATCTGCAAGGTGGTTGGCTGAATGAGGGAAAGCTGACCGAAATGGTGATTCGTTCAAAGGATATGGAGAAGGGATGGGATGTTCTGGAAAGGATCACGATCCGGAACGGTAGTATCCGCGGATCGATCCGGATTTACGGGTTGGGGGTCAACGGGGAGGCAGCGAAGGTGCGGGAATCCTCGCATCATGAAGGGCACACGGCGCGGGCCCAGGCCGCGGCTCCACGCGCTATTTTGTTAGAAGATCTCAAAATCGAGGCGGATCACCGCATTCCGCTTTATCTGGGGCCGGGGGTTACGGGGGTCATGGTCAGGAATTGCACATTCACGGGATGGTCCGTTTCCACAACCGTCTATCTGGATGCTGAAAGCGGTGGGAACCGAATTGAGGGCTGTACCTTTAATGTTCGGTCTGGCCGGGAGGTGATGGCTGTCGACGGTTCTGCCACCAACACGATTGTCGGGAACCGATTTCTTCAGGTGGATTACGGAGGGATCTATCTCTACCGCAACTGCGGGGAGGGGGGCACGGTGCGGTATCAGACCCCCCAGGGAAACGTCATCGAAAACAACTTTTTTAGCATGAAGGATCTGCGGCAGGGGAGTTACGGGGTATGGCTGGGATCTCGGCAGGGGCGTCGGTCGTACTGCGAGGACGATGCCGGATATCCTTTTGGCAGTAGCATCGACAACCACGACTTCGCCGACCACAACACCGTGCGCGGAAATGTTTTTCAGCCCGCCAGTTACGAAGCCGTTCGTGATGATGGTTCAGACAACAGGATCTTGCAAAAATAGAACCATGGAGCCGGATACAGGGATAGTTTGGCAGCAATCGGGGAGGATGGTTTTGCTTAGCTCGAATGTATTGAATGAGGTATTGAGGCTTGGGCAGATGGATTTATGTTAAGGCATGTCCGTGGAAGCACCCCCTGAAAAGCCCGTTCAAAAGCCGGCGAAAAATGCCAAGACGGGGGAATACCATTTTTTAGGAAAACACCGCACCATTTTTGCCATCTGCCTCATTGTTGCGGCCGCCGTACACGTTTTAGTTTTGTTGGTTTTCGGAACCTACACCCTTTTCAAGGGGTCGACCCCCCGGATGCCGTTTACCAGCGAAGGCGGGGTTCCGACTGAAGATGTGGGAATGGAAGCGCCACCTGAGGTAGCCCCTGAGACGATGGAAGAAACGGCGTTGGAATCGACCCCCAACCCATCCGATTCTCCTGCAGCGGAAACAGATATGGTCCTTGCTGTGAGCGGAATGGTTAGCCCGTCAATGTCCATCAACGCTGCTCCTCCCGTTTTGGCATCCTCATCCACAACTGGAGCGGAAAAAACAGTAAGTAAGCCAGCTAGCCGTTCACCAGGGAAAGCATCGTCCGTGAATTTCTTCGGAGTCAAGGGGGAAGGAACAAACGTTTATTTTGTGGTGGATGCCTCCGACAGCATGCTGCAAGACGATAGGGGAGGGGTTCAGGGATTTGCGGTAGTGAAAAGCCGATTAAAGCAGATGATTCAAAGTTTGGATGAGGCGAGCCGTTTTAATGTAGTGGTGTATGGAGCTGAAGGGGCAGACCTCTTTCAGTCCAACAGCGTGGCCGCGACCCCCGTGATGAAAAAAAATGCGGAAACATTTCTGTCTCGTTACAACCAGTCGGCCGAAAGAAAAGGAACGATGGACAACAATTATCGGCCAAAGGTCGAAGTAATCGGATTGATCAAGGGCGATAAGGATACGGGCCATATCACCACTCGACTCGACTTAGGTCTTTTAGCTGCTTTTGAGGGCCTAGCAGACACTATATTCCTAATTTCAGACGGCAAAGCCCCTGTCCTAGCTGAAGATAATCGAGCGGAAGCTCAGAAAGCACTGATAAACGCTGAAATCTCTGAAGCGGATCGAAAAAAATACCAGAAAGAGATGGAAGATTATCGCATCAAATTGCAAGAGTATAACGAGGAAATTAAAAAATATCGGGAAAAGTATGCTGACAAATTACAGGAAAAAGCACGACGGGAGGCAGAGAATCGGGCTAAAGGCCTCGGAAAAGTTCAGGAAGGAAAAGCTGTAGATTACGGAGTGAAGATCCCCGGTCTGCCTCCGTCTCCCACTCCGCCCGGGCCTCCTACAGCACCTCAAAAGAAAGTGGCTGGACGAGCGGTTCAGATTTCCGGGGAAGTTTATGATTCATCCGCTCTGATGAACCGAATCAAAGATCTTTACACTGAAATCTACAAAAAAGCAGATGCGCCGACGCCGTCCATTCATGCTGTTGGATATATGTCCAGACCGGAGGAGACAAAGTTTCTGCAGACGTTGGCTGCCCGAAACAATGGAAACTTCACCCGCATCAGTGTTCCGATTAAGGAAAATACTGGCCAATAGAAGTATCTCTTTTTTAAATTCTGGATGTCCCAGCATCCTGAAAAACTATCGGGTTAATCTTGCGTTGGCGTAGTTGGATTGCCTTCATTTTTTCTATTTGGATATTTGGAATAGCTCTTACTGGAAAAACTAGCAGGGAAGCACTAAAGGAGACGGTCTAGATCCTCGGGTGGAATTGTTAGTCGAGGTGGAACACCTCTCGTAAGGTCGCGGACTTTGGGGAGTGGTCGGGGTTTGAGCGATGGCCTGCCAACGAGATTCATCCTCGATCTCAACGTAACCGAAGAGCTGGTGAGTTTCAGGGTTAAGAAAAATAGAGTAGTTGTGGACTCCGTGTTTCTTGAGGATCGCCTTCAGCTCAGGCCAGATGGGATTGTGCCGATCTTCGTACTCCTTTTCATTTCCAGCCTGAACGGACATTACGAAAGCCTTCCGTATCATTTTCATGAAATTGTAAGTATGTCTTCCTGCGAATGATCGCAAGTCAGTAATGTATGAAATATAACAATCTTCGCAGGGAGCTATTTACCTACAGGCAGGGACGTATTCAGGCATGATCGAAATCCCATCGCTCCCGAGAGCTGGATTTGGCAAAATTTTCCCATGCCTTCCGATTTTCACCGCTTGCCCTTGCGGATGCGTTTTGTTTTTGGTGTGACCTGCCTTTTTCTATCGATGGTTTCTCTGCTTGATGCCGGAGAGAAGGCGGCTCGGCCCAACATCATTCTCATCCTCGCCGATGATGTCTCGGCCGATGAACTGTCGCCTTATGGTGGCGCCATTTCCATGCCCAACCTCCAGAAGTTGGCAGATGACGGAGTCCTTTTTCGCAATTCGTGGGCTACGCCGGTTTGTGCCCCTTCGCGCGCCATGCTCATGACCGGCAAATACCCGCACCACACTGGCTACTATGAGAACCCCGTCGCTCCCGAAGTCCCGTTCTGGAAGGATCCCCGCCATCTGCCGGTGCTGAAGATGATGAAGGAAGCTGGCTACACCACGAGCATGGTGGGGAAAATCCACCCTGGGGATGATTCCGATGTTGGTTTGCTGGGGGCGGAGGATTGGATGATCACTTGGTTTTGGACGGGGCACGACGGGCCGCGTCAAAACCACTGGTCCCCCCAGCGCCAGGACATGTACGGCGTTTCCTGGTACTGGCACCCGGGCCTAGTCCAGAACGGGAAGGGCGTCCCGACAACGTCAAAAGATTTCGGGCCTGACCTCGAGTTGCGGCATTTGCTGGAGTTCACGGCGGCCGATCGAGACAAGCCCTTCCTCGCCTATTGGGCCACCAATCTCCCGCACAAGGCACATGAAGAGGTGGTCGGCTTACCCGAAGGACGTTGGTACTACACCGACGTCCCGGCGTTGGACAAAAAAGGCCGGCCAACCGGAGGCAAGGTTCACGGCACTCTCAAGTCGAATATGCAATACCTCGATCATCTGCTGGGGCGTCTCCGCGAAGGCCTGGCCAGGCAGGGGAGGTCAAAGGACACCATCATTTTCTTCTCCGCCGACAACGGGACCGCAGACATCCGCGGCAGCAACCAGGTCATGGACAAGAACAGTTACGATCGCGACAACGGTATTCGTGTACCCCTGGTGGTGGGCGGTGGCCTAGTGAAGCCTCGCGGTTCCAGCGAGGTACTCGTGGTTTTTACCGATTTCTGGCCGACCTTTGCCCAGCTTGGGGGGTATCGCGGACCGAGTAATACCGATGGTCATAGCTTCGCTCCGTACTTGCTGGGAGAACCATTTGTCCCGCGCGAGACCATTCAAATGGCCATGAACAACGCACGTTGGGTGCGCGACAAAGAGTGGCTGCTTGACGGCCGTGGGCGATTCTACGACACCCGTGGTGCGGCCAACCGCGATGAATACCGGGACGCGAGCGAGTCCAAGGACTCGGAAGTCATTGCCGCCCGCAAGCGCTTCGAGAAGTATTTGGAGAAAATCCCGTTGCCGGATGAGAAGGATCCGTCCACCCGCCAGGCATGGAAACGTTTCCGCGCCTCACCGGAGGGGGCGCCGGTGAAGGTGTTTCGGCCAGACTATTTGGATTGAACCGGCAGACGTCCATCCACCTCCTTGCGGCAAAATTATGATAATCCCGCAGGCCATCCAAATTGATATGAGGACCAGTCGTCTTTTGGACCGGACAGAATTAATCCAAGCAGACTTACGAGTCTAAGATTGAGTGCTTCGAAGGAGATCCGAAACAATTGCCTAAATGGCTACTGAACACTCCACGTGTAGCCCGTGACGCCGTACTTGTGGGAATCGGTCAACATCCCAAAGGTGAGGTCGACCGTGTTGTAGCTGTCCATACCTTCACCAAAAGCTTTTGAGGTCCAGTTCCCTGAGTAGCGCCAAAGGTGAGGGGTGATCATCTGATCCGGATCGCGCCCCATGTACATCTTTACCTCTTCTTTGGACATGTTGTTGGTGTCTGACTCAAAGCGCACTTTCTCATTCGCAGGTTCCGCATGAATTGCGCTTAAGCCTAGAAACAGGGATAGGAGGATTGGCAGCAAACGCACCGGAATAAATTAAGACACGGACGCTTTTTCGTCGAGCCCAGCCTTTTCAGTGCAACCGCAAGGAGCGGAAATCTGATAGAGGGGGCATATTTCTAGATGAGACAATGTCTCATTGACACAATTCGTGTGTAGGAATAGGGTTCGACGTGGTTTTTTTTGGACGAAAACAGATTTTCTCCGGTTTTGGAGCTGCGGTATTGAGTGTTTTCTGCATTCAAATGCGGGTAGGCGCCCAAATTACTGATCGGGAGGAGGATGTCGCTCCTGAGCGGGAAATGATGGAGGAGCGCACTGCAGAGGCCGCCCGAGGGGCAAAAGAGAAAGCCCTCGTTCTCACGGGATATGTGGACACGACGTATATGTATAATTTTGGGCCAGGAACAGCAACCAGTCCCATTGATTTTGCAAATGATACGATTCCGAAAGGAGATTTTAATTTAAGTGCCGTGTGGCTTCGGTTGGACAAGCCGCTGAATCGGGAGAATGCACTGGAGGCGGGTTTTCAAGCAGGCTTTATGTTGGGGGAGGATGCCACCCTTTATGCGGCGGCGGGGAGTGCGAATCAGCCAAGCGGTCCGGACAGCAACGCCCTGTACGTGGGAGAGGCCTTTGCCAAGTTCTGGGTTCCTGAAGCACAGATGGAAATGTGGGTCGGAAAATTTCAGTCGGTGATTGGTTACGAGACAATCTGGCGACCCGACAATCCATGCATCACCTTTGGCATTGCCGATGCATTTATGCCGCAAGATAACACCGGATTCCTGGCGATCTTTACCCCCGATCCGCTTTGCGATGTGGGGGTAGGGCTAGGCAACTGTTCGGGTGAAAGCAATGATCTCGCCAGTATTGGGGCTGGGGACGAGGCAGCGATATTTAGTTATCTGGTTCTAAGAAGTCCTAAGGACAACGCTAGGTTGCAACCCGGTTTTTATGTAACCCCGTGGGGAACCCATGGGTCGAATGCACGAGTCGCTCTCGACCAAAACTCCTACTATGCATGGAATCTGATTGGGGACTGGTCTCCTCTTTTTGCGGAGGATCGTTGGAAACTGACATTCAATGTCACGGGTGGGTCTGGGACGGGGCAGGCGGAGGTAGAGGCACCCACCTCTTATGTAACAACGGCTCTTTACTCGACATGGACTCTTATGGATCCGGTGACATTAACGGGGCGGGCTGAGTATGTGCACACCAGTAACTATGTTTTGCCCCTCAGCACCCGTTTGAGTGGAGGGGACTTCTACGACTATACGCTAACGCTGGCTGTGAAGATCACGGAGGAGCTAGTTTGGCGGGGGGAAGGCAGGTTCGCCTGGGGGGCAGGGACGACGACCTCGGTAAACTCTACCGAAACAAGCCTGCAGCAGGATCTCTACGCACCAGCCTCGAACTCGCTTTGGACTTTGGCTACGGAACTCTACTATCGCTTCTAAACGGACTCTTTTTTCCAGATCTCCACCTTGGCCAAAACATCCTCGACTGTGATTCGACTCATTCGACCTTGCCGGTGTTGAAAGGTCATCTTGGGTGCCTCCCCGGCATTATGGAATGCGTCGATCAGGAGGCGGGAATCTTGGCGCCAAGGCCCGACTCGTGCTGGGCTGTTGTATCCATAAAGACCGATGACAGGTTTGCCGAGCGCGCCTGCGAGATGCAGAGGGCCGGTATCGGGCGAGATCACAAGGTCGCACCCATCAAGAATGGCGACGAGACGACGAAGACCACAGCCCAGCGCCTCCTTGGGGGGATGACGACACTCCTGAAGCATTTTCTTTCCTAGTGTGTTTTCACGTGGCGAGTTGGCTCCGACAAGAACCGTGTGTAATCCGAACTGTTCGTGTAAGGCATCGTTGAGTCGGACCCAAGAGTCGGGAATCCAATCCTTTTTTGGATTGCTGGTGCCCGCAACAAGGGTGACTCGTGGGGAGGGAAAGTGGCGAAAGAAGTGGGTTTGCCACTCCAGTTCCGATGGCCACGGACCTAAATTCCACTCGATCGGTTCGCGGGGGATTTCCAAATAGTCGAGAAATTCAAGAAAGTGCTCTTGGACGTGATGGATGGGGCGCTTGGGAAGATGGTGGTTGTTGACGAGCCAGTTGAACTCGCGAGCGCGACTTGGATCGAGTCCAATCTTGATAGGAGCACGGCAGAGCGCGGTGAGAAGGGTGGCCTTAAAGTAGCATTGGAGATCGAGCACCACGTCGAAGGGGCGATCTGCGAGCTGGATCGCCATTTTGACAAAACCGGCAAGGCCCGCCTTGCGTTCGAAAAGCAGAACTTCATCAACTGCGGGGTGGCCTTGGATGAGCGAGGCTCCTGCCTCTTGAAGAAGCCAGGTGATATGAGCTTGGGGTCGGTGCCGCTTGATGGCGTTAACGACTGGTAAGGCATGGACGACGTCTCCCACTGCGCTGAGGAGAACGATGCAGATCCGTGGGTTGGAGGAGAGTTTCATCGTTTTGGGAAAAGTTGGGGCCAAAGGGAGGAGACTTCTTTTTCAGACCATTTCAGGGAGCCGAGGCGTGCTAATTTCAGTAAGGAGCGGAGTAGCCGGTTCCGATTTGCTCTGTCCACTGTTTGGGGCGAATGGGCTTCGACTTCGATGGCGTCGACATCCAGCAGGTAGGCTCGCAGGGGAGATCCAGCGAGGAGAAGATTACGCGCATTCATATCGGGGTGATGGATCTGCTGCTGGGCGCAGATCT
>Ga0209088_10000882_pt1 | contig 20268 bp, 16 predicted proteins | sample S_140625_EF_Meta_FD_187324 | JGI IMG/M metagenome (GOLD analysis project Ga0209088, IMG submission 187324) | Freshwater microbial communities from Lake Simoncouche, Canada to study carbon cycling - S_140625_EF_MetaG (SPAdes) (version 2) | ecosystem: Environmental > Aquatic > Freshwater > Lake ... | reverse complement strand
CAATTTGAATTAGGTCTGCATTATTTAAACGGTGAAGGCGTAGAAAGCAGTGAGATCGAAGCGTACCAGTGGTGGAGTATTGCGGCGGACAAAGGCCACATCCGTGCCCAAGCCAGCCTGGATGGTCTCCAAAAGAAAATCCCCCCCGAACAAAAATCTCAGGCCTCTGAAAAAGCCAAAGCCTTCAGTCCTGTTTTAGAAACCAAGTAGGTAGGGGCGCGACTGCGTCGCGACAGCATCTCCCCTTGTCACCGTGCCCACTTGCCAACTTGTCCCCTGAATTAAAACTGGCGGAGAGAAAGGGATTCGAACCCCTGAGCCCCTTGCGAGGCTGCCTGATTTCAAGTCAGGTGCAATCGACCACTCTGCCATCTCTCCGTCCCATCCACAAAGCACACTGGCGGGTTCTGCTCAAGCCGATTCGGTAGATTACCCATGAGTCATCTGTGATATTTTAGTTTTTGATTAAGGAGGTGATAAATAGGGAATGTCCACCTGCACTCGTGTTGAAGAATTAGAGGGTCCTTACGGGCCTTTCGCCATCGGCGAACGCGCCATCCAACGGCTCTGGGCCTCGGGCGAAGTGCTGGGCCCAATGCTCAGCTCGCAAGGTAAAGAGATTAAAATTATTTCCCCTGGTGATTGGAATCGGGGCGCAGGGCCTGACTTCTTAGGCGCCGAAATTTTAATCAATAACGAACGTCTCCGTGGCGATATCGAAATCCATTTGCGCTGGAGCGATTGGGAAGCGCACGGACATCACCAAGATACCAATTTCTCTGGCGTCATCCTCCACGCGGTTTTGATTCCAGGAGTAAAACCGGTGACGACCTCCTCCGGACACCAACCCGAAACGGTCGTTCTCCTACCCTACTTGCCACGCGACCTTGAAGATATCGCCGAAGAAGACGCACTATTAGAACTGCGTGGTCGCGCCGGTGAAGTCGCCCGCAAAGTTCTCGCCGCCGAAACTCATTTAATTCTTGGATTGCGACACCGTGCCCTCACCCGATTCCAAAATAAAACTAAACATGCCCGACATCGCCTCAAAGAATTAGGCTTCGAACAAACGTGTCACGAACTGGTCGTAGAATCTCTCGGACTCGGAGGCAATCGCGCTCCGATGTCCGAACTCGCCCACGCCCACTCTCCCGAACAAATGATCCTTCTCGGCATCGATCATCTTTATATGCAGAAGTGTGGACGTTGGAAATTACGTGGACTCCGCCCCGCCGGTCACCCGTACCGCCGTCTCGCTCAATACCTCGAACTGAATCGCCGTCAGCCCGAATGGCGGAATGACATTAAAAAATGGGCCAAGGGTCTGGCCACCCAATCACTCGCGAGCTCGCGACGACAACTGATCGACGAAGTTCTCAGTGGCGTTTTTCCCGAAGGTCGGGCCGATACCTTATGCATTAATGCCCTGTTTCCATTGCTCCAAACGGCAGGCTATACCGTCGATAAATTCTGGTGCGATTGGCCACCAGGGAATCGACCCGACGACATTCAAGAAGCGCGACAATCACTCGGACTCGAAGGACCAACCCGTAATTTTGAAGTCCAAGGGATTCTCGATATTCTCCGCAAAAATATTTCCGAATCACCCAAACCTTAAGCAATCATCTTACGAATTTTTTCTAAAGATACCGCTAAGCGGTCCACTTCTTCCATGGTATTGTAAAACGCAAAGGAGGCGCGGGCCGTACCAGGAATATCGAGCGCCTTCATCAAGGGCATACAGCAATGGTGCCCAGTACGAATCGCAATACCATCCGCATCGAGCAACGTTCCGATATCATGCGGATGACTTCCCTCGATTAAGAAAGATATCACCGAAACTTTTTCAGCTGCCTCGCCGATAATTTTTAATCCTTTAATTGCTTTTAATTTCTCCGTAGCAGCCAAAAGTAATTTTTGTTCATGCGCATGCGCTTCTTTTTGAATGGGCATGAAATATTGAAGAGCAGCCGCTAGACCAATCGCTCCTGAAATATCAGGCGTGCCCGCTTCAAAACGCTCAGGGGCTTCGCGAAAAGTGGTACCAGCGAAATCCACTTTCCGAATCATATCTCCGCCCGATTGATAAGGTGGCAGACTGTCCAGAAGTTCGGGGCGACCCCAAAGCACGCCGATACCTGTAGGACCAAGGGTTTTGTGACCCGAGAAACAATAGAAGTCACAACCGAGTGACGGGATATCAATCGCAAAATGCGCAGCAGACTGACAGCCATCAATTAGCACCGTCGCCCCAACGGCCTTCGCCATCTTAGTCATCTCCTTCGCCGGATTAATCGAACCCAGTGCATTAGAAACGTGGGTGAATGTGACGAGCTTAGTGCGACCGGATAAAAGTTTTTGATACGCTTCGAGATCCACTTCGCCACGCCCATTTAACGGTACGACAACAATCTTCGCGCCGGTACGTTCTGCAATAATCTGCCAAGGAACAATGTTCGCATGGTGCTCGAGAGTCGTGAGCAAAATTTCATCGCCCGACTTCAAATGCGTCCGGCCCCAAGTTTCGGCGACTAAATTAATCGCTTCGGTCGCGCCACGCACGAACACACATCCGCGAGAGACTTTGAGTCCTAAAAACTGCGCAACTGTTTCGCGAGCTTGTTCAAACGCCACCGTGGCCTGCTCACTTAATTGGTGAACGCCGCGATGCACATTGGCATTGGAGTGAGCATAGTAGTGCGAAAGAGTGTCGATGACCACCTGAGGCTTCTGCGAGGTGGCAGCGTTATCCAAATAGGTCAACGGACGACTATTAATCGAACGTCCCAGAATTGGGAAGTCTTGACGGACTTTGGTGACATCAAACGCCATGATTTTTTTAACTTAATGGAGTGAGCCAGAGGCGCAACCGCGAAGCGATGATTTGTTAACTCGCTGGAGTCAAACGCACCGAACGGCGAATATACGTGGGCACATCAACATCTTCGCCGTCTCTAAATATTGAGGGCGTATTTCCAAAAATACCACGACGAATAGATTCTTCGGTCGCAAAAACAAACACCGGTTGATTAGGGTCAGTGCCTTTGCCGCCTTTTTTTGTCTTCGTTGCGGGCTTCGGTACGGGCAACGATGCACCCAAGACCGCTACTTCAACGCGATCTCCCATTTCAGGTTTAATACACGCACCGAGCAGTGTAGTTTTCTCTCCACCAAATTTTTTACGAATAATCGAAACCGCTTCAAAGGCATCAGTGGCCGACATGTTTAATCCACCCGTCACTTGCACGAAGAGTGAGCCGACTTTCGTAATCGCTCCAGGTCCGTGAGCTAAACTGGAATCACAAGCCGCCTTCGCAGCAATCAGAGCGGCACCACTGCCCTCTCCTACACCATAACTGAAGAGCGTCGGTGAACCGGGTTTTTCTAAAATAGTTTTTAGTGCCGCAGGATCGACCGGGACCAACGCACCTGGAGTAAACACACTGGCTAAAGCACGAAGCGAACCCGCAATCCATTCATCAGCCGCCGAGAATGCAGCGGACAGCGAAGCATCAGCCGGAACTTGCAATGCTAGTAAATCATTTTCTACGACCACGAGTCCGTGTGATTTAACCGCTAATTTTTCTAAGGCTTCCGTGGCTTGGCGTTTACGTCGCTCGCCTTCGTGCGAAAAAGGAATCGTCGCAAAAGACAAGACCGTCGCACCCGCATCGAGTGCGATACTAGCTAAAGGTCCAGCACCACCACTACCCATGCCACCACCCAGGCCGGTAACCAGGACAACTAAGGAATACCCAGTAAATAAACGTCGAAGGGCTGGTTCATCTGCTTCGACTGCGGCTAGTCCAACAGCGACTTCACCGGCAGTACCCATCCCACGAGTGAGTGGACGACCGATCTGAAAAGCTTCCTGACCATCAGTCGTATTTAAAATACTCGCATCGGTATCAATCAACGCCACACGCACCACCGGCGGAAGATGGGGTGCGATACGACTCACCATACCACAACCCGCACCGCCCAGGCCGACCAGTAAAATTGAAGGCGTCGTCGACATGTTTTAGAATCGGAACAGGTCGCGGAGAATATCCATAAAGCCTTTTTGACGACGCACCACAGGTGGAGCGTCTTCCAGCGCCGCAATCATCATGCCAACCACACCGGCGTATTCGGATTTTTGTAAAGAGCTGTTATCGAACTTCGGTATACCCACGCGGGCCGTAACTCCGAAAACATTTTGGGCGGCTTCCGCCGCATCCGCTAAATTCGCACTGCCTCCCGTTAAAATCACGCCCGAGGGTAAAAAGTTTTGATCTAATTTAACTTCGTGACCGATAAACATTTGTTCAAGCTGAACCAGTATGTCTTTTCTGACGAAAGTTAAAATTTCTTGATAACGGAGCGAAGACACTTGGGTAATCGTCCCACGGTTAAATTGCTGATCGCCCACGCTCTTATCGCCGTCTTTCCAAATGGTTTGATTAACGTCTTGATCGCGGTGTAAACCCGAAGCGAAGCGTATCTTTAAATCTTCAGCCGTTTCGCGACTAATACGCAACGCGATGCTTAAATCATTGGTAATATGTTCACCGCCGACGGCGATAGATCCGCTACATAAAATATGGCCCTTAAAATACAGAACCCAATCCGTCGTGCCAGCTCCAATATCAATCACACAAACACCCCCTTGTTTTTCCGTATCGGTCGTCACCGCGCAAGCGGCCGCGTGGGAGGCCAAAATAAAATCGCGCACGTTGATGCTCATGCCGTTGGCCATCGAAACACGGAAGCGGACATTACCCTCTTCCATCGTGATTCGCCAAAAGCTTACTTCGAGACGGCGACCTTGCTGACCGACCGGATTACCAACAGGTTTATTATCTAAAATCGATGGCTGGCGCATGTGCAGGAGCGTGATGCGACCGGCGGGTGGCTCGAGGCGTTTAGCGGAATCAATCGCCTGCTGATAATCTAACTTAGTGATGCGACCATCATGCGCTGGCACGATACAAATGCCTTTCACCCGCTCGCCTTCAACGGATGGACCCGAAATCGAAATGTAAACCTGCTCAACCGCACGCTGGGAAACGCGTTCTAAATCATTAACCACTTCATGCACACTGGCGTGGAGTTTTTCGACATCGATGACGGTTCCTTTAACGACACCATCCGTCCGACGTTCACTGAAACCCAACATGCGAGCGCGACCCTCAATGACCTGCGCAGTGAGTGCGGTAGTTTTGTGAGTACCGATATCAATAACGGTAATAAATGAGGGTAAAGTTTTCTTGTTCATCGAGACGAAATGGGGACGAGGCGTGGTTCAGCAATGGGTCGAGCAGAGGTGCGATTTTGAATCGAGAGTTTTAAAACGTAACTCGAAGCCCCTCCAGTTGATTTACGTAAGAGACCGTCGATATCGAGTTTAGATAAAATTTCTAATTCGTTTCGCCAATTCGACGTGGAGAAAACAATTTCGGATAAGCTCGCACGGTCAATCGGCTGGGAACCTGGGCGGAGATATATGTTGAGATTCGAACTCAGGGCATCTTCTTGTAATCCAAAACAACCGCGTAGGGAAATCGTCGCCCACTGTTTGTAGTGATTCGGATACATCGTACGAGCCGTGAATAAAAAGGGTCCGACGACTTCCAATCCGTCGACCGAAACTTTTTCGCCCTCACCCGACGTTCGAAAATCGGTAATCACCGGCAAACTGGCTATGGATTGCTGTGGATAACCGGTACCCGAAAATAAAACGCCCTCGGGGCTGACTAACTTTACAATATACGGTCCCGACGGTGGTAAAATCGCAATGCGGGCAACCGCGAGACGCTCTAATAATTTAATTTCTAATCCGCCCGTGCCCAAGCGACGCACTTTTGCGGTCAATACCTGTGAGTCTTTTTCTAAATCCGTCTTAATGGTCGCGACATCTTTCGCCCAACTGTCCGTACCGTCATTAATAATTTTATTAGCGTAACTCGTAGGCAAAAATCCATTCGTCGAATACGTAATCGGAATGCTCGACGAGGCGGGTGTGCCTTCTTCCAGCGAAAGAGAAATGACGGCGATCACGAAAACGAAAAATAAGATCGTGAGTATGATAGGCATCCGTGAACGGGCCGCACGCTTTCTTCCCAACTCATCTTGGGGAATCGTGCGAACGTCTTGTTTTATCAACTGTCTCCAGTCACGATTCTCCGGACCCATGAAGGCATCTCGCTTGGGCGAAAAGAGACGCGCGATACGGGTGAAGAAATCCATGAGTTAGAGCGTGTTATGAAGTTGGCTTCGGGTAAAGGCAGGAGCGACCATCTGCTGAACTAAAGTGGCGAAATCAATTCCCACACAGGAGGCGCTCTTGGGCAGTAAACTGGTCTCGGTCATCCCCGGCATGGTGTTGATTTCCAAAAAAATGAATTCTCCTGAAGGCTCAAGAAAGAGGTCAGCCCGAGCAAAATCACGGCACCCGGTCACCACAAAAAGCTTCTCGGCCGCACGCTGAATGCGAAGGGTCAAATCAGCCGAAATCGGGGATGGTACGAGGTATTCTGACGAACCCTGGGTATACTTAGTTTTGTAGTCATAAACGCCTGTTTTAGGGCACTATTCGACCACTCCCAGGGCCTTACCCCCGAGGATGCCGATCGACATTTCGCGCCCGTCGATGCGACGTTCGGCCATCCACTGCCCCGCTGCTGGAATCTCCGCCAAAGCAGCCTTCACTTCGGCCAAACCATTCAAGACATACAGCCCGACGCTACTCCCCTTGTCCGCGGGCTTGATCACCAATTGCTCTCCCAGTTCGGCAACCAATTTCTCGGCCGATGGTTTTTGGGTACCACTAAAAGCCACTTCAGGTACCACCGGCAACCCCGCCGCACGCATCGCTTTTTTGGTCGCGACTTTATCAATGCAAAGTCGACTCGCCGCAGAATCGCATCCCGCAAACGCCAAACCGCGAGCTTCACAAGCCGCTTGCACCTGACCGTCCTCACCGAAGTCACCATGAATGACGGGAATGACTACATGCTTCGTAGAATCGAGCCAAGCAGGTAAAATATTTTCATTCAACTCAACCAACTGAGAATCTTTGATAACACTGGCGACCGCTTTACCCGAACGCAGTGAGACTTCGCGCTCGGGCGATATCGCTCCACAAAGAATCACTGCTTGGCGTGGTGTACTCACAGTAGGTCTTTCCACTCCTTTCCTAAAACAATAATTTCAGGCTGTAATAATTGGTGTTTATCGTGCTGAACTTTCGCACGCACTTGTTTCATCAAAGCCAAAACATCTTTGGCGGTCGCATCGCCTTTATTAATAATGAAATTACCGTGGATGTTAGAAATTTCGGCGGCGCCGATGTGCGTTCCTTTAAGTCCGACTGACTCAATTAATCTTCCGGCGTGATTTTCATCCGGATTTTTGAAGACACAGCCCGCACTCGGATCACGTGGCTGAGAACTCCGGCGTTTCTGACTCATCTCATCCATGGTTTGACGAATCTTTTCGGACGATTCTTTACCGGTGGATTTTAAAACAGCCGATAAAATAACGGCGCCGTGCAATTGCGGACAGTCGCGATACATCGCATCAAAACAATTGCGATTGGCTGAACGATGAATGCCACGAGGAGTCAGCCAATCAATCGATTCCACCCGATCAAAAATCCATGAGCCCATCGCACCCGCATTCATGCGCAACGAACCACCAATCGTGCCAGGAATACCTTCTAAAAATTCAAAGCCCGTCAGACCATCACGGGCCGCGATACCGCAAATTTCTTTGAGCCGAGCCCCGGCTCCCATTTGTATACGTCCATCTCCCAGATTTTTTACTTCACCCCAATACTCTGCATTTAAATGGATAATTAATCCATCGTAGCCTTCATCTAAGACCAATAAATTCGAGCCACGACCAATCACAAAGTAAGGTAAACCCAATTCACCGGCAGCTTGAATCAAGACGATATTATCATTCACGGTCGCAGGTTCTGCATACCATCGTGCGATGCCTCCCACGCCGAGTGTGGTACGACGATTCAAGGGTTCGGACGCACGAATCACAGCATTGGCCGAAAGTTTTCCAGCGACCGCTTGACCAAAATCCTGGGTCATCACCGGGAGACCTTCACGGCGTAAAATTAAGGCATAATTTTCAGCGTCATGCTCGATGTCACCCGCACCCACAAAAGCGACGACGGTCTTTTTGCCTTTGGTTAAAGGAGAAATAATTTTTGAAAGTTCGTTTCTATCTTCAATCAGACGAAGAGCGGATCCAGCCACCACGGCATCGGACCTTCCACCCTCTACGGCGGCTTCACCCGCGGAATACACAGGTAAAACAAAGGCGGCATCCGCAATATGTAAAGCTTGTCTAAACTCACTCGCATACTGACGCGTGCGGGTGTGCCGATGCGGCTGAAAGATTACGATTAACTGCCCTTCGTGCGTTTCCTTAATCCATTTTAACAACGCTGCGATTTCGGTGGGATGGTGAGCATAGTCGGCTAAGACTAATAAGTCCTCACGTTCAAAAAGAATATCTTGGCGACGGCGAATACCGCGCCAACGCTTTAAAGGTTCACTGGCAATGTCAGCGGATATTAAATGGGTCACCGCTAAAGCCATGGATGTATTAGCACGATTGAACGCACCTGTAACCGGCACACTCACTTCGGTATTTTTAAATTCTCCACCAAGCACCAGACGCGAATGGCTTGAATTTGCACCGATCAATTGCGCAGTGTAGTCACCCGTCTCACCCACACGAATGACACGGGCCTTTAATCCACGCGTTAGTCTTTCGAGCCGTTCATTATTCGTAGGAATGACAACCGCCGTAGTGGTACGTTCGAATAGAGCACGAAAAACTCCTTCGAGCGCGGCTTCGTCCTTATAATAATCCGGGTGATCCCAATCTAAATTAACGGCGACGGTGATGTCGGGTGAAAAATGACTGATGGTTCCATCGCTTTCATCGACTTCCGCAACGACCCAAGGAGATTTCTGCGAAGCATGAGCAGGAGCAAAGTTGGGATCTCGAAATAAACCGCCTAAAATATAACCGAAATCAATTCCCGCCGTGGCGAGGGCTGAAATAATCAATCCACACGTCGTGGTTTTTCCATGACTCCCACAAACAGCGACAAATTTTTTATCGGCCACACTCTCCGCTAATAATTCACCTCTGCGCAACACACGGGTTTGGTGTTTTTCGGCAAGGGTGAGTGCGACGTGACCAGGTTTAACGGCGCTGGATCGTCCAATTAAATTCGGCTTACGGCCCGCCGCCCAAGGATCTTTCAAAAGCGGGATATCGGCATTAGCCAAATGATTTTCCGTCGGACTACCCGTGGAATCATCCCAACCATACACTTCGTTACCCGACTCTTTTAAATAAATCGCTAAAGGTCCGACACCCATGCCACAAGCGCCCAACATCCAAATAGAGTTTTTCATTTTTTCGCTCCTCCCTCTTTCGCAAAATCAAGAACCTCTTTCAAAATTCTCTCCCAATGATTATGAGCATCAGCCCGTGCCAAGGCATCTTTCATGGACTGGAGCTTACTGGGTTCATTCAATAAATCGAAAACAGCGTCGCTCAGCTTCTCGATATTCTTTTCGCTAATCATCTGGGCCATACCCGCCTCGACAGCATAAAGTGCATTGGCTGTTTGGTGATCATCGGCAGCAAAAGCGTAAGGAACCAGCACAGCCGGCGTGAGACACTTAGCTAGTTCGGCCAAAGTACCAGCCCCCGAACGTGTGATGGCGATATCGGCGGCGGAGTATGCCGAAGCCATTTGGTTACAAAACGGCAAATAACGAATAGTGGAAGAGGGATTATTGACTTCGCCTTCACGTCCACCCGCGCCCGTCAGACACAGAACATGAATATTATTTTGTTTAAACAGTTCGTGATTATTTTCAACCCAGCGGGTGAGCACTTGGGCGCCCTGACTGCCACCCGTTACTAAAATAAGCCGTCCCGTACTTGGAAAATTTAAATCCTGTCGGGCAGTATCACGAGCGGTAGGGGTGATTTCTTGGCGAACGGGAAAGCCAGAGTCATGCTGACGTTCCGCTGTAATATTTTTGATACGAACACCGTGAGGCAAGTGAATAGATTGAGCGAAACTCGCGATGAGTCGTACGGCTTTACCTGGACGACGATTCGCCTCATGCACCAGAATAGGAATACCACAAATTTTGCACGCGATGGCTGGACCCAAACTCATAAATCCACCGAAACAAATTAAGACGGATGGACGGAATTGACGGACCAACTTCAGCGAAGAATAAATCGCACCGAAGAGTGATGGGAAAAATAGAATTTTGTTAATCAGGCCAGGACCAAAACCGCGACCACGACCAGCTACGAAATTGAGGCCGCGATATTTCGCAGTCATTTGTTGATCCACGATTTTGCTGCTAACCATGAGTAGCGTTTCGTGATTTTGACTCTGTAAACTTTCGGCCAACGCGATACCCGGTGCGAGGTGCCCGCCCGTACCACCGCATGCCAAAAGAATTTTACTCATCCCCTAATCTCCTTCGCCAAAAACGGCGACTTGCTCGCATCACGGATGCAGTTGAGAATTAATCCCACCATGCTCGACATAATGACGAGATTGGTTCCACCGTAACTTAAGAAGGGTAACGAAATTCCCTTGGTCGGTAATAAACCCGTGACGACACCCATATTGACCAAGGCTTGAAGCACCAAGAAAAGCGTCGCCCCTAAGCAAATATTTAATCGATAGAGGTCTGTACTGAAACGCATCGCGCGATACGCGAGCCAGAAAATTCCAAAATAAGCACAGGCGACTAATGCGGTACCGATGAAGCCGTGTTCTTCGCCGATGTTAGCTAAGACGAAGTCCGTGTGGGCTTCGGGTAAATAAGAACGCACCTGTAAGCCATTAGCGGCGCCTTTGCCCGTAATTCCGCCAACCCCAAATGCGACCATACCTTCGAATAATTGATAAGCTTCATCAGCGCGGCGTCCCCACGGATCCATGAAGGATGTGATACGACGCATCCGACTGCCCCAATTCATAACCAGAATCACCAAACCCGTAGCCGCTATAATGAAAGCAGGAATCGAGTACTTCCATCGTAAGCCTGAAATAAACATCATGAGTCCACCGACGGCGAGACACAGAATAATGGTGCCTAAATCGGGTCCTAATGCAATAAAAGCGCATACCGTGAGAATGACACCCATCGGTTTGAAAAAACCTTCACGAGCATCGATCCACCCTTTCGGGGTGAATATAACGGCACCACGATCGCTGAATTGATAAATCTTAAACTTAACCGACATGGTATGTCTTTGCATTTTTGCCAATAAATCTGACAGGCAAATAATCATCGCAATTTTTCCGATATCGGACGGTTGCAATCTGAACAATCCGAAATCAATCCATCGCCACGAGCCATTCACCGTCACGCCAATACCAGGGATTCGGGCACATAACATTAAAAATAGTGCCCCAAAAAAAATGGGCCAGCGGTAGTCGCGCAGGCGATCGAGGTTGACCCGATAGGCCAACCAAGCGGCGAAGAGCGCGAAGGGAATGTAGGCCAACTGACGATCAAAAGCGGCGGTGCGATTTTTCGACGAAAGCGAAATCCCAGCGCTGTATTGATTAACTAAACCGAAGATGATCAAAGCCACCGTGATTATCGCAATCCCCAGCGAGTAACTCCGGAGTGAACCGGGAGTCTCCTGTTTGGCTGCGATAATCATAGTGGATGATGACCGAGAATTACTTCTGTGAGGACTTCGACTTCGCTGGCTTAGCGGCTGGAATTTTTAATCTCTGACCAGGCTTGAGGGCCGCGTTCAGAGGTAATCCGTTCGCCGCAGCTAAATCCTTTAGCGCAACTCTCTCGCGCGCAGCGACGAGTTGTAAGGTTTCGCCTTGAACAGCGACGTGAACGCCACCAGCACCCGCGGTGACGGGTTGAGGAGCGACGGTAGAGAGTGCTGAAGCAGAATTCCGTGAACCTGCTGAGTAAGCAGCAAGATCAGGATCTTTTTCGAAGCCACTCGTGCTGCGGCAACCGTTGACTCCGACGAGTACGGCGATGACGCAGAGGTGTAATAGAACAACAGCACTGACGGTGAGGATAGGACGCATGGTTTTGGTTTGGTTTGGGTTTGGGTTAGGGAAAATTATATTCGGTTGGATAAAGCGACAGCGGCCCGTTCGAACACGACACCGCGTTCGGCGTAACCTGCAAATTGGTCGAAACTAGAAAATCCTGGACTGAGTAAAATAGCCATAGGGCCATGGGCATCTTTGGCCGCCGCGACGACCGCATCTTGTAATGAATTATAAATGCGGGCGGGCTTACCGAGTGCTTCAAAAGTTTTTAATAAGTCAGGTGCCGTCTCACCAATTAAGTAAGCAGACTCAATTTTCGGACTGAGTTGTTCAGCAAAACGTTTTAAGTCTCCACCCTTCCATTTACCGCCCCCAATCCAGCGGACGGGAATATCAAATTGAGATAAGGCAGCGTAAACCGCATGGAAATTAGTACCCTTCGAATCATTCCAAAATTCAATACCACGAGCTTCAGCGACTTTTTTGAGTCGATGCGGTGCCGCCCGGAATAATTTTGCAGACTCTTCAAGAATGCGCAGCGGAATACCCTTGGCTTGCCAATATTTCACCGCGAGTGACCAATTTTCGCGCTGGGGCCACGATTCAAAAATGGATCCTGCAGGAATTTTTCCATTCACCTCATCGCGAGTCGCCACCATGGTTTCGGGAGGTAAAGAAATTCCAAACTTTTCAGCATGCGCGACGACCGATTCACCGACAATTAAGATTCCACCAGGAATCATTCGTTCAATGAGCTTAAATTTCGCGCGGAAATAACTTTCTAAATCACCGTGACGGTCTAAGTGATCTTCATCGAAATTAGTCCACAACACTACCTCGGGCGTAAAGTGACGTAAGTCTTCACCTTGGAATGAGCTGACTTCGACGACGGCTAAAAACGCGGCGTTGGAAGAGGTGTTAGACAGAGCCGTAAGGGGCAGACCCACATTACCACACGCGATGGCATTAAGTCCCGCGCGCTTATGCGCGAAAGATAAAAATTCGGTGAGGGTTGTTTTGCCGTTGGTACCCGTGATGGCAATCGAGGCACCACACCACATGATGGCCCCAAAATCTAATTCGCTTAAACAATGGAGACCCGCGCGACGCGCAGCCAAGAGCCAAGGGTGCGACTGCGCAAAACCAGGACTGTAGATGAGTAAGTCATGACGCCCCGCTTCATCCGGACCAAATTGTCGATTCTCACCTTTCTCATCATAAATAACTGAAGCAAAACCGGCCAAACTCAAAGCATCAGCCACTGCACGACCACTCACCCCCGAACCTAAAATAGCGGCAGGGCGGATTAAACGCGTACGGAGTGATGCGGGTAATTCGTTCATCGAATTTTTAAAGTGAGTAGGCCTAAGAGGCCGAAGAAGAGTGATAAGATCCAAAAGCGCACGACGACCTTCGTCGTCGCCCAACCTTTTTTCTGAAAGTGATGATGAATCGGCGTCATCAGAAATAATCTCTGTCCACCCGTTCGTTTAAAGTAAGCTACTTGTAAAATAACGGAGACCGCTTCGATGACGAAAACACCGCCCACAATCGCCAACATAAAAGGTTGATGCGTAAAGCAGGCAATGGCACCGAGAGCACCACCGATACCTAGGGCACCCACATCACCCATGTAAATTTCGGCCGGCGCTGCGTTGTGCCAGAGAAACACTAAGCCACCTCCTAATAAAGCAGAACAAAATACCGCGAGCTCGCCCGCTCCAGGAACGTAACTAATTAAAAGGTAGTTAGACCAATTTAGATTACCTGCAAGGTAGGCAATCAGTCCGAAAATCGCGGTGCTAATTAAAACACAACCAATCGCTAGACCGTCTAAACCATCGGTGAGATTCACCGCATTAGAAGTTCCGACGCAGACTAATAAAATAAATACCACAGCCACCATTAAACAAATGATGAACGGTAAACCCAAGGACTGGGCTGACCAGATCGGCTTGCTCATAATAGGTAACCAGATTTCGCAGAGGCTCGTGCGATAATTGGCATCGAGTAAAACAATCCCGATAGCGCCTAAAGCAACCAGAGCCTGACCCGCTAATTTTGTTTTCGCAGAAATTCCATCCGCACTGCCGCGTTTAACTTTCAACCAATCATCCCAAAATCCCACCAAGCCCATGCCCACTAAACTAAAGAGTGTGGCGAGGACTAAAACATTGGGACGAGCCCAAAGTAATACAGAAGGAATCATCGCAGCGCCGATTAAGAGTCCACCCATCGTCGGCACCTTACCACCCTCTTTCGCCAAGCTACCCATCAGCTGTGCGGAACGTTCGGGTTGGCGAAGGGCGCTGAGGGCTTTAATCATTTTACTCGATAAAAGCATACCGATAATCAACGCAGTAAAACCTGCTAAAATTGAACGAACCGTGAGGTATTCAAAAAGACGAAAAGGTCCCCAGAATGATTCTAATTGATGTAAGTAATAAAGCATGGACTAGTGGAAAGTAAGTTGGGCTTGGAGTTGGGTGGGCAAGGTACGTTCTAAAGTACAGGAACGACTGCCCTTAACGAAGATAGTACCGCGGTGATTAGAAATCGTTTGGGCTACTTCATCTAAAGAATGTGCAGACTTTAAAATGACATCGTTACGCGTAATACCTTTTAAAATTTCCGATGAGTCGCCCGCCCAAGTAATCACTGTATCGCCAGCACGAAGTAATAATTTAGCACCACACTCACGGTGTAAACTCACAGACGATTGGCCGAGCTCGGCCATGCCGCCGATGACGAAGAGACGACGGCGAGGATCTTGGACGGTGAGACGATTAAAACACTGCGCCGCATCCAGCAACGAGGCGGGACTGGAATTATAACAATCGATATAGAATGTTCGGTTACCATCTTGGTGAATACTCCCACGACCGATAGGTGGCATCCACCATTCTAGGTTTTTCTTAATTTGATTTTCACTAATGCCTAATTCTAGAGCCGCGACCACGGCGAGCGCGGCGTTTCGTCCCAACCCATCCGAAATCGGACTCAAAGGATAAGCACGACCATCGAGTAAAAGTATACGACGGCCATTTTCATCAGCAAATTTTGCACTAATGACACGTAAGGGCATCACCGCAGGTTCATCATCCTCTTCAAATTTAACGACTAAGCAACGTGAGGCGTGGGCTTGAAACTCGGGCCACTTTAGCAGTGACGCTGGGATAATCGCCTTACCCTCATTCTCTAAAGCCGCAATCATCTCAGATTTTTCATGGGCCACGGCTTCAATCGTTCCCACACCTTCTAAGTGCACCGGAGCCACGGCGGTAATGATTGCTAAATTAGGGCGGAGAATTTGGGCCGAAGTTTTTAATTCACCAGGCAAACTCATACCGGCTTCAATCACGGCATAGCGATGAATTTCTGAACTAAGGCGGAGTAACATTAACGGCACACCCAATAAATTATTTAAATTAGCTTCGGTAATGAATGCCGATGAACCAAGGAGCGCGCCCAATAAATCCTTGGTCGATGTTTTACCGACACTGCCTGTGACACCGATCACTCGCCCTTTAAATTTATCACGCCATCCTGCTGCAATTTGGTGTAATCCTTTTTGAGAGTCTGCAACCACCAGTTGCGGTAAATGGTCAGCCGTGCGTTTCGACACCAAGGCACAGGAGGCACCACTGGCGCGAGCGGCGTTTAAGAAATCGTGTCCGTCGCGCTTGACGGTCTTAATGGCCACAAACGCTTCACCTTTTTTAATGGTGCGCGTGTCCATATTAAAACCGGTGATTTCTTGATCAGGCAAAGAAGTCCACTCGCCCTGAGTCCACTCCGCCAATTGTTTAGGGTTAAAGGAATTATTCATGAGCGCAGATTCCTCCGTAATTCCAAAATTTCTTTAGCGACTAAGCGGTCATCAAACGGCACCACCGTATCGTGAAACTCTTGCGTGGTTTCATGTCCCTTGCCGGTGATAATCACACAATCGTTTGGTTGAGCAGCGGCTAAAGCACGACCGATAGCATCGCGACGATCATTAATAAATTCAATATTAGGCAAGGAACCCAGTCCTTCACGCATATCGGCAAAAATCGTCGCGAGATTTTCCTTACGTGGATTATCCGCCGTCGCCCACGCGTGGTGCGCGAACTCTGCGACTACTTGAGTCATCGCGGGACGTTTACCACGATCGCGATTACCCCCACAGCCGAAGACACACAAGACCCTTCCAGGAGTAATGGAACGCAACATTTGCAACGTATTGCGCAAAGCGTCGTCGGTATGCGCATAATCCACAAAGACCGGGAAAGCTTGACCGGCCTCGACACGCTCCATGCGTCCAGCCACACCGGGAAAAGCTTGGACTGCTTCGACCATCGATAACGGATCGCGACCCAGAGACGCGACTAAAGCTAAGGCACACAGAATATTCGAAATATTATATTCGCCAGGCAGCGGAGAAATAAAGCGAGCGGATTGGCCCGCCCAGTTGACCGTAAATTCGGAACCGCGTTGATTAAAAATAATGTCTGTCGCTTGGAGCTCTGCCGTGGTATGAATACCGAACGTAATCACTGGGCCGCGGGCGCGACAAGCTTGGGCAAGATTTTTTCCTGCGGCATCATCCACATTAATTACGGAAACTTTGGGGATCGAACCACCGCGGCCGTCGAACAAAATTGTTTTGGCATCGAGATAAGATTCTAAATTGCCGTGGTAGTCGATGTGATCACGAGTTAAATTCGTGAACGCTGCAGCCGCGAAAGAAAAACCATGAACGCGATCTTGATGCAAGGCGTGGGAACTCACTTCGAGGCAGGCCCCGGCACATTGCGACTCAACCATTTGACGGAAAAATCCCGCTAAGTCGGCCGACTCCGGAGTGGTTTTATAAGCAGGAATAGAACGACGACCCAGTTGATAACGGACGCTACCGATGAGACCCCAATTCTCCCCTGCTTGTTGTAGTAAGTGACGAAGTAAAGTAGTGATCGTCGTTTTACCATTCGTTCCCGTAACACCCACGAGTTGTAATTTCTGCTCTGGGTTACCATGATAACGGCGAGCGACTTCAGCTAAAACTTTTCGAGGCTCGGTCACTTGAGCAGCGGCGACAGCGGGAAGCCCAGCGACTGGTTCGCTCGAAATCACAGCGGACGCGCCGCGCGAAATCACATCATCTAAAAATTGGTGACCGCTGGTGCGTAATCCCGGTAAGGCGAAAAACAAACTACCCGGTAAAATACGGCGAGAGTCGGTTACTAAACTTGTTACCCGAGTCGACCAATCACCACGACGTTCGACGACGGGAATATCTTGAAGTAAACTTTGTAAGGTAGGATTTTCCATGAGGCGATGATTACTGGGTTCTTTTAATATCATCGTTCAACCCCAGCGACGCTGCGGGAAAGGGATGGCGTAGGTTTTATATCCAACCATTGGATACAATTTTTGGCCACCGTCGTAAAAATCGGAGCAGCAAATTTACCACCGTAGGCAATGCCGTCGCCTTTCGGTTCGTCTATGATGACGGTGATGGCTAGGCGCGGATCTTGAACCGGGAAAAAGCCGGAGAACGAAGCAACGTGGTGAGCACTGGAGTAACGACCGTTAACCAGTTTTTGGGTCGTACCTGTTTTGCCGGCGACTTCGTAGCCTGGAATATCAGCTGCTGGAGCTGTTCCAGTTTTACTGCAAACCGCACGTAATAAGGTCGCGACTTGTTTGGCGGTGGCTGCAGAGACGACTCGGCCACGCGCGCGGGGCGGATAGTCGAGGACGGTTTGTTTCGTTTTAGAATCTTCAACGCGGAGAACGAGTTGAGGTTGCATTAACAATCCTTCAGCGGCGATGGCCGACATCGCATAATGAATTTGTAGAGCAGTCACACTGATGGAGTGACCCATGGGCAGACGCGAGATGGTGATGCCATCCCATTTTTCTGGACTAATAATTAATCCAGGAACTTCGGCACCCGTGACTAAATTAGAGACTGACCCAAAGCCGAAAGATCTAACTAATTTATCAAAACGTTCTTCGCCACGTTTTTCGGAATAAAGCATCCCAATTTGTACCGTGCCGCGGTTGGAAGACTCCCGCACAATATCTCGAACCGAAACGGCGCCGATCGGATGCGAGTCTGCTGGCATCGAAATCATTCGGCCGCGGTAAGGTACTTGGGATAAACCACAGTCGTAAACGCTATTTGGGGTAATTAATTTTTCTTCAAGGGCACCCGCAATAGAAACGATTTTAAAAACCGAGCCAGGCTCATAGACATCGGATACGGCACGATTGCGCTGACTATCCATGGGGGAAAGTTTTGCATCATAAAATTTATTAAGATCAAAGGTCGGCCAATTAGCTAAACCCAAGATACGTCCGGTCTTGGGCTCGCTCACAATAATCACCGCACTGATTGGATTATATTGAGCCACCGCTTTATCCAGCGCATCCTCACAAGTCTTCTGCACTAAACTATTAATCGATAAGATAATATTATTCCCGTCGACGGGTTGAACTTCACGTAGACGAATACTGGCGATTTCCCGACGGCGACCATCACGTTCGGATTCAATCCAACCCTTCTGACCTTGCAGAAAATTATTGAGTGCCTTTTCAACACCGCACGCGGACTGACCTTCTTTATTCACATAGCCGATGACGTGCGCAGCCAATTGACCATTGGGATAATTGCGGTGGTACTTTAATTCAGCACGGAGCGCTTTGATTTTTAAGCCCGTAATTTTTTTAAGTACTTCTTTATCTACTTCATGCGCTATGACAATCCAACGGATACGACGCTCATTACCCTCATCATCTACTTTGGCTTTAGTATTAAAGGCCTTGCTGACATCGGTAACAGAAACGCCTAAAATTTTGGCGACTTCAGCGGCTCGACCGAGTTCTTCTTTTTTAATAGATTCAGGATCAACGCCAATATCCCAGACATCTTCAGAGACGGCTAATAAATTATTTTGCGAATCGCGCACTTCTCCGCGGCGGCAATCTAATTCTTGAAAAACACTACGGGCTTGAACGGCTTCCGCACACAACTGAGGCGCTTCGACCCAATGGAGCCAGAAAAGTCTTACGATGACGGCGACAAAGCACAGTGAAACAACCCAGGCCAGCGAAGTGAAACGCTTTTGCCTGGCATGCATTAATGTCATCGGGAGCGGGGCCCTCCCATTTCAGCTGGTGGGCGAAAGGTAAGATCGAGTGCCGCCACTCTGGGGCTCGGAGTAGTCCGTGCGGAGGTGGCGGGTAAAGTAGGACCAGAGACGCGAAGCCAAGTCACTTGTTCGGGCTTCGGTAATTTAAATTTTTCGCCGGCTTTTTCGCTGAGCTTGACCGTATCTTGGCTGATATCGCGCTGACGTTTCAAAGCATCTAATTCTTTTTTAGAGTCAGCAATAGAACGTTCTATACGGACAATGCGAACGCCGACATCATCCGAACGTAGGCGAAGTTTCATAATACTAATCGTCCCTAATGCACCGGTAGCAATGGAGATGATAACCATCACGGCAAAGAAAAATCGGCGGGAGTTCATGCGGTGAGTCGGCGGACGGCGCGCAAGCGGGCGGAACGGCTGCGTGGGTTGCGGGTTTGTTCAGCTTCCGATGGCTGAATCGCTTTACGGGTTAAAAGTTCGGCTAGCTTTACGCGTTCATCTTGTCCGCGATTATCATCGCGATGAATCGGACGACCACTGACGTCATTCATATAGCGCTTCACCATGCGATCTTCTAGTGAGTGGAAAGAGATGACGACTAAGACGCCGCCTTGTTTTAATTTTTCGAAAGCCTTGGGTAGGGCTTCGGCTAAGGCGCCCAACTCATCATTAATCGCGATGCGGACACCTTGAAAAGTTTTGGTGGCGGGGTGTGGTCCGCGGGGACCGGGAGGGTTCGGGGCAACTTCGGCAACTAATTCGGCAAAGGCTGTGGTACGAGATAAACGTCCCGTACCGCGCGCAGCTTCGATGGCATTCACAATGCGAAACCAGCGGGGCTCTTCACCGTAATCGCGAACCGCTTTTTCTAATTCGGGTCGGGTCGCGCGTTCTAAAAACTCGGCAGCGGTACGGCCCTTGCGCGTGTCCATGCGCATATCGTTCGGGGCATCGTAGCGAAAAGAGAAACCGCGTTCCGGGATATCCAACTGATGAGAAGACACCCCAATGTCCATCATAACACCGTCAAACGACCCCGGAACGC
>Ga0209088_10000880_pt1 | contig 20289 bp, 12 predicted proteins | sample S_140625_EF_Meta_FD_187324 | JGI IMG/M metagenome (GOLD analysis project Ga0209088, IMG submission 187324) | Freshwater microbial communities from Lake Simoncouche, Canada to study carbon cycling - S_140625_EF_MetaG (SPAdes) (version 2) | ecosystem: Environmental > Aquatic > Freshwater > Lake ... | reverse complement strand
CGGACGAGCGGTTGTCGTCGAGGCCGAGCGCAGCCGGGTGGAGCGAGGCCGTCCGCGGGACAGGGGTCCCGCGCGCAGCGGAGGGTGCGGTCGAACTTCGAACCGCCCGGACTGCGTCACAGGACGCGGGTGACCTTTGAACTGCCCCGCCCGCCTACTGGCCCCATCGCCTTGCGGGGCGGGCGGCATGGCGCCGCCACTGCCCCTCCGGCGAGGGGGCCAGGTACGTGTTGCGCCAGTGGCGTCGGTTCGGCAATGGCCTCACCGCCGCGTGCGGTGCTGCGGGTTGCGTGGCTCGTGGAGGGTTACTTCGCCGGTGCCATCGGGTGCATCACCGCCGCATGCGTCACGAAGCCCTTGGTGTCGCTCTTCATGCTCCAGGCGAACGGCCCGATGTACTTGGCGACCATTGCGGAGTCGATCATCTTGAGGATGTCGTTGGCGTTCTTCGGCAGCTTGTAGCCCAGGCGCTTCGCCACCGAGGAATCGTCGGCCTTGCCGACCACGTTGTCGAGCTTCGAGTCGTCCTCGCCGAAGTTCTCGAGCAGTTCGCGCTCCAAGCCCCAGCGTGCTGCGAGGTCGATGTAGCCCCACGAGATCACGGGCTCGCCGCCCACGCCGAGGGCCGCAGCCTTGTACGTGGCGTTCTCGGCGATGCTCGGCAGGTCCTTCTGGCCCATCGAGCGCATCGCCTGCTCCACCAGCTTGCTGTCGCCGGTGGCCATGTAGCCGTTGGCCACGCCCACTGCCACGGGCAGGAAGTCCGCGGAGAAGATGGTGTTGCCGTCGAAGTCGCGCGGCTCGAGGCCCATGGTGCCGCCGAACTGCGTGATCATGGGAACCACGGCCTTCGGGTTGGTGCACGTGACGATGGTGCCGGTGACGCGGCTCTCGGGCGTGATGGGCTGCCGGATGGTCTCGTAGGTCCAGATGCCGGGGCCGAGCGCCTCGAATGCCTTGCCGAGGACCGGACCGAAATTCACCAGGAACCCGTCGATCTCCGCGGCCTGCTCCTCGGGGAGGTTGGCAACCACGGTGTTGATCATGTTCATCATGTCCTTGAGCTGGACGTTGACGCGGCCGAAGCCGACCGCGTCCGGACCGATCATCGGCGGCGGCGGCTCGATCGGGGCGGCCGGGCCGAGGAGCGACCACAGGCCGACCTTCTGCCCGGGAACGTAGATGCCCGAGGTCACGTCGACCTGGCCGCGCGGCGTGTCGATGCCGATGCCCACGGTCCACGCCTGCACGTCGCCGAAGAGGGGCTGCAGGACGGGCTGCAGCAGCGCCATCGTGCCGGCGCCCTCGCCGGTCATCGACTTCTGCATGGGACCGGTGAGTACGGCGAAGGAGATGTCCGTCTCGCCGAGCTGGTCCATCGCGCCGCGGAAGTCAGGCTGCTCGGAGAGCTTCGCCTTGCGCTTGCCGTCGAGCGCCTCCAGCGCGTCCTCGAGGCCGGCGGCTTCCGTGGCAACCAGGAAGCGCGAGCCGGTCCGGCAGTACCAGAGCTTCTCGGTCTTCTTGGCGAAGCTCATGTCCATCTCGATGCCCATCGCGCCGCCGCGGCGGTCATTCTTCTTGGCATCCTCGGCGGAGCGGAGCTTGAGGACCTGCACCTCGTGCCCGGCGACCTCGTCCTTCTCCACGGTCACGCCGTCCTTCTTGACGGCCTCGGCGATGTAGGCGTCGAACACCTTGGCCATGCCATCGGCCTTGGCGCCCCAGTCGCCGTACGCGAGCGCGCAGCTCTGGTCGACGTCGAGCTCGGTGTCGCGCACCGTGTAGAGCGCCACTCCGAACGCCTCGGGGAAGTTCGCGCTGCCCTCGGGGACGCCGAGCTCCTTCAGGCGCTCCTGCATCGCGACCTGGGCGCCGCCGTCCTCGCCCAGCACCTTGCGCATCGGCTCGGTCTGGAGGAACGACTGCAACGGCATCTTCTGCCAGCGAGCGTAGGTCTCCGCGAAGTGGTCGGCGGAGAGAAGCACGTAGGTGCTGTCGGGCGCGATCGCGCGGACCGGCGTCGGCGCGTCCGCGGCGAGTGCGGGGAACGCCACCAAGGCGGGAACGAAGGCCAGGACGCAGGCGGTGCGGATGGAGTGGTTCATCGGAAGTGGCTCACTTGTTCGGGGTGTCGGTGCCGGTCGCGCCGCGGACGGGCTTGGCGGCGGGCTTGGAAGAGCCGTCCTCGAGCTCGCCGGGCGCGCCCGGCTGCGAGCGCGGCGGGGCCGGGTGGTAGAAGTGGCCCGAATTCGGGTTGTTCTTGTCGAAGGCGAACGCCTCGCGGTGACGCACGAAGTCCTTCACGTAGCGCGCGGGAATGGCGAAGCCCACGTTCTCGCCGAGCGTGATCTTCATGTTGGTGATGCCCACCACCTCGCCGCGCATGTTGAAGAGCGGTCCGCCCGAGTTGCCGGGATTGATGGGGGTGTCGGTCTGGATGTAGGTGCGGCCGTCGAGCTGCATGGCGGGAACGCTGACCACGCCCTCGGTGAGCGTGCGCTCGAGACCGAGCGGGTTGCCGATGGCGAACACGCGCTGCCCTGCCTCGATGGAATCCTCGCCCTCCACCGGGGCCACCGGGAACGGCTTCCCGTCGGGGCTCTTGAGCTTGATCAGCGCCAGGTCGAGCGAGTTGCTCACCGCCTCGATCTCCACGTCGTCGATGTCGGTGCGCTTCAGGCTGCCGTCCGGCTGCTTGACCCAGATGGTGGCGCGCAGCGAGCGCTCGCCCTGGATCACGTGCGCGTTGGTGATCGCGAAGCCGTCCGGGCTGATGATGACGCCGGAGCCGAGGCCACCGGGCGTGCTCACCTTGATCACCGCCGGGCCGAGGCCCTTGGAGAGCTCCTTGGGCGGCAGCGTCGGCAGGTCCTTCGCCGTCGAGAACAGCTGCGAGGCATCCGCCTGGAGTGCCGCACCCGCGTCCTCGCGCTGCACGGAGTCCACCTGCTCCATGTCCACCTGCACGACGTCGGAACCGATGTCGATCCACACCGCGCGGTCGGTCTGCTTGAGGATCTTGCCGGCGATCGAGGCGCCGCTGCGGAGCTTCACCATGTCGGCACCCGCGGTGCTCACGGCGGACAGGGAAACGGCAAGGACGAAGGCGGTGGCGGTGGTTCGGATCATCGGGTGTCCCCTCTTGGAAAACCCTACTATACGCCTTCGGACTCGCGCCACGACGGAGCGAACCCAGGAACAACACGATGCCCACCGAACCGAAGACCATGCCGCGACCCTGCGCCTCGTTCGCCCTCCTCGTTGCCTGCGGCGCCATGCTCGCCGCCGACGACCTGGCGCGCCACTACGGCTTCCAGCCCCTCGAGGTGGTGAAGGTGGATCCCAAGGCGGGACCGCTGGTGGCCGCGGACATGAACGGGGACGGGCTCGAGGACCTGGTGGTCGTCGACAACTTCAAGAACCGCATCGACATCAATTTCCAGAAGAAGGGCGCGAAGGCCACCGACGACGTGCCGCCGGCCCGAGGCGTCAACGAGTTCCCCGAGCACTGGCGCTACCGCCGCGAGAGCGTCACGGTGGATCGCGACGTCGAGACGGTGGTCCCCTGCGACTGGGACGGCGATGGGCTCATGGACATGGTCTACGCAGGCAACAGTCCGCCGGGGATCGTCTTCGTCCGCCAGACCGAGCCGGGCACCTTCAAGGTCACGCGCAAGCAGACCGTCCGCAACCTGGGATCCAACCGCGACGCGCTGGCGGTGAGGAACCTGCTCGGTGACGCGAGCAAGGAGCTCGTGAGCATCGTCGACGGCAAGATCTCCATCTGGCCGCTCGACAAGGACACCGTGGGCGCACCCACCGAGCTGAGCGCCGGCGGCGCGCGCATCGTGGCGATCGTGCTCGACGACTTCGACGGCAACGGCACCACCGACATCGTGGGCGTCGTTCCCGAGGACCCTGCCCCGGTCCGCGCATGGTTCACCGAGCGCCAGGGCGACAAGCTCTTCGTCGGCCCGCAGGTGCGCTTCGAGATGCCGCCCGTCCGCGAGGTCACCTCGCTGCGCCTGCCCGGCGACAAGGCCGCGCTGCTCGGCGTGGTGGAACGCCCCACCAAGCGCGTGGTCTTCCACCGCGTGGGTCGCGGCGTGATCGAGGGCGCCGGCCAGCGCGATTCGAGCCTGGTGACGTGGAGCTTCGAGGATCCCGCGAACCGCAAGCGCCGCACGGTGCTTGCCGACGTCAATGCGGACGGCCTCACCGACGTCATCGCCACCAACACCCTCGCCAACGCGGTGATGACCTACCGCCAGGAAAAGGGCAAGGGCCTCGGCGCGCCGCTCGCCAACCCGAGCTTCGCCGACCTCGACTCCATCGCATTGGCACCCACGAAGGATGGATCGATCATCTTCAGCCTCTCCGAGAAGGAAGGCGTGGTCGGCCGCAGCACGGCCGACAAGGACGGCTCCATCGGCTTCCCGCAGGCGGTGCAGCTGGGCGCCGGACGCACGCCGGTGGCGATCAACCTGGTGGACATCGGCGGCGAGCGCAACCTGGCCGTGGTGGCGAAGGACGGCAAGAACTTCGTCATCGAGCTGGTGCCGGTCGACACCCCGGCCGACGCCGCCAAGCGCACCACCGTCAACCTCGGCGCGCAGAGCCGCTCGCCGAACGCGGTGATGGCGGTGGACGCGGACCAGGACGGGCTCACCGATCTCCTGGTCTTCACTCCCGAGAAGCCGATGATCATGCTGCAGGCGCAGCCGACGGTTGCCGCGCAGCCCGCGGCGAACGCCACCAACGCCACCGAGGCGAAGGACGCGGAGAAGCCCGCCGAGAAGGACAAGAAGGACGCCAAGGACACCAAGGACGCCAGCGCACCCTTCAAGGTGCTGGAGTCCAAGGAAATGGGCCAGTTCGGCCTGGTGCAGGCAGCCACCGGCGACAACACGCTGGTGGCCGACGTGGACGGCAACGGCAAGGGCGAGCTCCTGGTGGCCGACCGCAACTACGTCCGCGCGCTCCGCTACGAGGCCAAGCCCGCGGCCGGCGCAAGCCCCGGCTGGCAGGTGGTCTCGCAGATGAACGCCAAGAACCCCGACGCCAAGCTGGTGACGCTCACCGCGCTCGGCGACCGCCTCGTGGCCGGCGACCGCGACGGCGCGCGCGCCATCATGTTCGCGCGCACCAAGGATTCCGCGGCGAAGGACGCCAAGTGGGAGCAGGTCGAGGTCATCGAGATCCCGGGCTTCAAGTTCTCCCAGCTGGTGGCCGGCCGCTTCGCGGGCGACGGCAACGACGGCCTGCTCGCCGTGGGCGACGACAGCTTCGCGCTGGTGCGCCTCGGCGGCGAGCGCATCGTGCTCGACACCGTCGGCAGCTGGACCAGCGACGATCCGCGGCAGGTGCCCCACGAACTCATCACCGGCGACCTCAACGGCGACGGCTACATGGACGTGGTGGTGCTCGACGGCGGCGAACAGATGGCCGACATCCTGACGTTCAGCCAGGCCGAGCGCCTGCTCCACGCGCTCGCGTTCAAGGTCTTCGAGACGCGCCTCTTCAGCGGCGGCGATCGCCAGGAATTCGAGCCGAACTCGGGCCAGATCGCCGACGTCACCGGCGACGGCCTGGCCGACCTCGTGCTCATGGCGCACGACCGCATCCTGATCTACCCGGCAGCGAAGGGCGGCGAGATGGCCGCACCCGCCGCCAAGGAGCCGAAGGGCTGATGGGCGAACGCCGGACGGAATCCGCCCGGACCCGCAAGCTCATCGAGCTCTCGCGGCGGCTTGCAGCCACCGGCGACCTGCAGTCGATCCTGTCCACGGTCATCGACGCGCTGCGCGACCTGCTCGACGCCGACCGTGCCACGGTCTTCGAGTTCGACCCGAGGACCAACGAGCTCTTCACGCAGGTGGCGCACGGCATCGGCGACGCGGACGACGCGCCGAGCGTCATCCGCATCCCGATGGGGGCCGGCATCGCGGGCGCCGCCGCCACGGGCAAGCGCATCGTCAACATCCCGGACGCCTACGCGGACGATCGATTCAACCGCTCGGTGGACCAGCGCACCGGCTACCGCACGCGCACCATCCTGGCGATCCCGCTCCTCGACCACGACGGCGTGATGGTGGGCGTGGCGCAGGTCCTCAACCGCCGCGAAGGCGTCTTCACCGACGAGGACGAGATGCTGGCCGAGGGCCTGGCCGCCAACGCCGCGGTGGCCATGAAGCGCGGCCGCCTCATCGAGGACCGCATCGAGCGCGAGCGCCTCGAGCGCGAGATGGACGTCGCCAAGGACATCCAGGCAGGCACCTTCCCCTCGGAGATCCCGCAGGCGCCGGGCTGGGACGTGGCCGGCGAGAGCAACCCCGCGGAATTCTGCGGCGGCGATGCCTACGACGTGGTGGGACTGCTGGACGGCAGCATCGCGCCGGCCGGCACCGCACCGCAGGAGTACGTCTTCGCCATCGCCGATGCCACCGGGCACGGCATCGCCAGCGCGCTCTCCAGCGTGCAGATGCGCGGCATGATGCGCCTGGGCCTGCGCCTCCGGCAGCCGATCGTGAAGATCGCGGAGGAGATCAACGCCCAGCTCTGCGAGGACCTTCCCGACGGCCGCTTCGTCACGGCGTGGCTCGCGCGGATCGACTGCCGCACCGGCGACGTGCACACGGTGTCGGCAGGCCAAGGCCCCATCCTGATCTACCGACGCGCCACCGACGACTTCCTCTCGCATGGCGCGGACATGCCGCCGCTCGGCGTCTTTCCCCTGCCCTATGCGGACGCGGATTCGCGGCGTTTCCGGCTTGAGCCCGGGGACATCCTGGTGGCGATCACCGACGGCTTCTACGAGGCCCCGAACCCGGAGAAAGACCGCTTCGACGAGGATCGCATCAAGGAGATCGTGCGCGCCAACCGCGACCGGTCCTCGCGCGAGATCCTGGACGCCATCAAGAAGGTCGTGCACGACTTCAGCGAGCACCAACCGCTGGAGGACGACCAGACCGGGCTGATCATCCGGCGGCTCTGACGGCGCGCCGAACTCCCCGAGTCACTTGGCCCGCAGTCGGAGCACGCCGTCGCGCCGGTCCGCGGGATCCTCGATCGCCTCGCGGAAGGGCAGCGAGAGCTTCGAGCTCCCGAAGCGCGCGTCGTGCTCGTCCCACGCCGCGGCGCAGGCCGCGAAGTCGGCGCGCGCGAACGCATCCACGGCGCGGCCGACGCTCTCGATCCAGCCGGGGGCCGGTTCCTCGATGAGCATCGTGAACGCGTCGATGGGCACGCTCTGGCCCACCACCACCACGCGCCCGAGCGCCACGATCGGCAGCCCGCCCGCATCGTGGATGAGTTCGCGCGTGTTGCCGTCGAACAGGATGGCGGTGCCGAACTGCTTGTTGGCGCTCTCGAGCCGAGCGGCCAGGTTGGCGCTGTCGCCGATCACCGTGTAGTCGTTGAGGTCGGGCGGCGCGCCGCAGTCGCCGATGGTCACGACGCCCGTCGCCACCCCCAGCCGCAGCGAGACCTTCGGAAGCCCCTGACGATCCGGCCGCGTGCCGATCTCCGTCACCACCCGCTGGCAGGCGCGACACGCCTCCGCCGCCAGCTGGCCCTGCTCGGGCTCCTCGCCGAAGGCGCTCCAGAAGGCCAGGATGCCGTCGCCGAGGAACTTGTTCACGTAGGCGCGGCGGTCGGTGAGCTCCTTGGCCATGGCCGACATGTACAGGTTGAGCGTGGCCACCACGGCCTCGGATCCGAGCCTCTCGCTGATGGTGGTGAAGCCCGCCAGGTCGCCGAAGAGGATGGTGGCCTTGCGCTGCTGGCCGCGCATGGAAAGCGAGTTCGGGTCGGCGGCCAGGCGATCCACCAGCTGCGGGCTGACGCGCGCGCGGAACTGCCGCGTGATGCGGGCCTTCTCGCGCTGGTTCACCACGGCCGCGGTGGAGACGCTTGCGGCCTGCGATGCCATCGCGCAGAGCACCGGCACCGCCACGGGGAACATCAGGTCGTGCACGGCGAACGCCCATGCCCCGGCCCCGAGGATCCACGCGCACACCAGGAGCGCCGTCACAGCGCTGCTCGGACCTGCACCGAACTTCCAGGCGAAGAAGGCGCACAGCAGGCCGAAGACCGCGCCAGCCGCCCATCCGGCCCACGGCGGCACCAGGGACATGCCGTGCCACTCGAGCACCATGTCCGCCGCCTGGGCGTGGAAGTAGACACCGGGCGTGCGTGGCCCGAAGACCGTGTTGATCATGTCCGCCATCACGCCGGTGGCGATCCAGCCGACGAACACCAGGCGACCTTCGAGCTGCCTGCGCAGTTCGATGGAGGCGGTGTCGATGCGCCGGCGCGAATCGGCAACCTCGCTGTCGAGTCGCCACCACTCGCGGTAGAGGCCGACCGTCCGTCGCTCTTCGGCGGTGGCATCCTGCAGGTCTGCCGTGCCGCGCACCTGCAGGTCTCCGCCCAGGAATTCGCCTTGGTCCTTGATGGCGGCGCGTGTCCTGGCATCCACCGGAACCTGCTCGATGGCGGAGGCAGGAAGGTTCTGCAGCGCGGCGATGTCCGAACCAAGCTCGCGGTAACGCTTCTCCTGCGAAGCCAGCACCTCGCGCTGGCGCCCCAGGTCGACGAGCGCGCCGATCGCGACGACGCCCGTGTCGTCGGAAGCTCCGCGGAAACCGGACGGATCGGACTCGAAGACCGAGGTCGTCCAGTCGATGCGCAGGTTGCCCTGCTCGAGCGGCATGCGGCGGCCGTCGGGGAAGACCAACGCGTCCGCCTCGACGGTGACCTTCGTCGGGTGCACGCCGAGCTGCAGCATGGCGGAGGCGATGCCGAACTGCGGCAGGTTTCCGTAGGGCGTCGGCCAGAACGGACGCACGCGCCGATACTCCCCGTCGGGGTCGGCGGCGGAATTCACGAAGCCGATGCCGGCCGCGGCCGCGGCCAGCACCGAGATCGGCGGCGCGTCCATCGCCGAACCCTCCCCGAGCCCGGGCGACATGTACTGCATCACGGACGCGAACGCCCGGTCGCGGTCGAAGGCCTCGTCGAGGAGCAGGCGCTCCGCGAAGCGGTCGAGCGACGCATCGCCCTTCGTGAGGAGGAGGCGATAGGCGTCCACCGTCGCGGGCGCCTCGCCCGCCGCGCGCATCCGCAGCAGCTCCTTCCATGCCGCCAGCTTCTTGAACTGCGACGAGCGCTCCAGGAACCGGGCGCGTCGCTCGCCGTCCAGGCTGGCCCGCTCGGCGATGTCCGCCGGCTCGGCAGTGATGTCCGCCGCGATCGCCTTCACCAGGGCCTCCAGGGCGCGATGCCCTTCCGGTCCGCCCCAGAGTGTGGTGTCCAGGCGACCCTCGTCCATGTTGACCGACAGCACGGTCGGCGTCTTCGCGATCGCCCGCGCCAGGGCCCCGTCCGCCTCCGCGTTCTGTGCATCGCTGAAGAGGACGTCCACCGCCACCGTCCTCGCGCCCGCGCGCGCGATCTCGTCGAAGGCGATCGCGAGCACGTCACGGGACCACGGCCAGCGCCCGATGGTGTCCAGCGCGCGGTCGTCGATCGCCACCAGCCTGACCCGGTCGCCCATCGGCTCGGCCGACGCCCGCGCGCGCAGGAAGCGCTGATCCTGCGTCCACCACTCGATGCGGTTCAGGAGCCCCGCCATCCCGGCAAGCACCACGGCCAACGTGGCGAGCAGTCCGGCGATGAGGACGATGCGGGAGGGACCCTTCACGCTCGCAGTGTAAAGGTCAAGACCCGGCCGCGCGCCAGCGAACGAGCATGCCGCGCCCGGGCCGCGCACGCACCGTGCTTCATCCGGTGCCTGGACGGAATCAGCGCGAGCTGCCGCGGCTCGGCGGGCTGATGGTGCCGGCGCCGGACACCAGGTTCCGTGCAGCGGTCGCGCTCGCCTCGGCGCGCGTCGCCGCGGCCCCGGCCAGCTGCGACTGTCCTTCGGCCTTGGCCGCGGCGGCCTGCGCGCGCGCCACGTACTGCGACATGCTCTTGCCGAAGAGCCGCCCGGCGTTGGTGGACGCGGTCTGTTCCAAGTCACGGGCCTGCACGGCCGCGGCGCTCAGCTGCGAAGCCGCGGCCAGCGCCAGCGCTCGCGCACTGCTGCTCCCGGCGGCCGAGTCCGCGGCAGCACCCGTGCCGGCTCGGGCGGCAAGGACCTGTGCCACGTCGTCGAAGAACTGTGCCTGCGAGGAGAGGTCTGCGGCGGCGGCGTCGGCGGCGTCGATCGCGCCGCGCCGGCTCGCGGCCGCCGCCACGAATCCGTCGCGGCTCGTGCCGTAGCGCTCGAAGACGGGGCGCAGGCGGTCCGCCGACGTCTGGAAGCCCTGGGCGCGCGTGGATTCGCTCTTTGCGGTCTCGGAGAATCCCCTGGTGGAATCTGCCGCCCCGCGCGAGGCGAGGGCCGCCAGCGTCGTCAGGTTGCTCTGCTCGCCGGCGCCGACGACGTTGCCGTTCTCCAGCGCGCCCTGGGTGCGGGCCAGGCCGCCGTGCGCCGCCTGCTCGTTGTTCTCCGCGTCGATGCGGCTCAGCGTGGCGTTGCCGAAGGCGCGTTCCGCGTTGCCGGCCGCATCGGCCGCACCGTCAAAGGCCGCCACCAGCTCGGTGCTGGCGGTGGCCATCTCGTTCAGAGACAGGAGCGATGCCTGCGCGCCGGACTGGACGGCGAGCGTCTCGTCCTTTGCGGCCGCGGTCAGCCGGCTGAATGTCCCGGCACCGGCCTCGTTGGTCACCACGTAGGCCTGGCGCGCCGCCGCCATGTCGGCGCGCGCCTGGGAATCGAGCTTGACGTTGGAGGCGAGCAGTGCGTCGATGCGCGTGACGATCGCGCCAACGCGGTCCTGTTCCGCGACGGCCGCGAGCGCCGCCACCAGGTTCCGCGCCGCGGAGGCACGTGCCGCCGAATCCCCGGCGTTGGCCGCCAGCGACGCTGCAGCGTTGGCCGCGGTGCTGACGAACTCCGCGGACAGGCCGAAGCGATCGCTCAGTTCGAGCGTGACCACGCGCAGGCGCTCCGCCGCTGCCGCAGCGCCACCGGCCACCAGGGCGGCATCGGCCCCGCGCGCCGCCGCGCCGTCCACCATGTCGCGCGCAGCGAGGATGTCGGCGATGGCCTGCGATGCGCGATCCGCGATCGCTCCCAGCTCCTGGCGATCGATGCCCTTGCCGACGACCCCATCGAGCGAGAGCGCATGCGCGAGCACGCCGTCCATCGCGTCGTTCATCGCGTCGAGCGACGCAATGGCCGCATCGGACGCGGCCAGGCGATCGAGGGCCGGAGCCCCATCGAGCGCGGCCAGGCCGAGCGAGGCCGACTTCGCGTATTCCTGCACCGCGACGCGGCCGTCGGCGATGGCGGCGGTCTCCGTGACGATGGCGTCATGCTGCTCGGTGGCGGCGGCCTCCATGGCATCCGCGAGGAGGAATTCGTCCTCCTCGCGCGCGGCCGCGTCGATGGCGGCATTGCCGCCTTCCTCCGCGGACGAAGCTTCCGAATCCGCCACCTGCGCAGCGACGACGGCACGCCCCACGAAATTCGTTCCGATGTCCCCGAGCGCGCCTGCGGCATCCGCCAGCGAATCGGACAGCTGCCCGTCGCGGAGCTGCACCCCCGAATCGACGGTGGCCCAGTCGGAGATGATCCGCAGGCGCGCATCGACCAGTCGCTGGTAGAGCGCCTCGACCTGTCCGAGCGACTCGGCGCGGGCGTCGTCCGTGGCTGCCGTGCGCGCGGCCCGGACGGCATCGAGCGAAACCAGCGCACGGGCGAGCGCGAGGTTGGCCTGCTCGAGGCGGGCAAGCGCCTTGGAGGCGGCAAGCTTCGCGCCCTCGGTCGGCGACTCCGTTGCGATCGCGGCAATCAGTGCCCGCAGTCGCAGCACCGTTGACTTGGACGCCTCCGCGATGGAGGCCCCGGACTCACCCGACTGCACGGCGGACTGCAGCTCTCCGAGTGCCTGCTCGTATTCGATGATCGCCGCAGCTGCGCGCGTGCGCGCGCCCGCGTCGATCGAGTCCACCGCCGCCACGACGGCATCGCGGTCCGCGGCCATCTCGTCGCGGCCGGCTCCCGCCGAATCGCGCGCATCGCCCATGGCGAGCAGCGCGGCACGCAGCGCTTCGGCGTACTGGGAGAGCGGGTCGATCGGGCTGCCCTTGCCCTCGTTGGTTCCCGGGGAACCGAGCGCGTACACCTGCCCGCTGCCGTTGCCCGGAGGATTGGTCCCGTCGCCGCCGTTGCCGATCCCGTCGAGGATCGACCGGATCGACTCGAGCGCGGCTCCTGCGTTCTGCCGTTCCTGATCGAAGCGGGTGAAGTCCGCGGCGACGAGCGCCGCACGCCGGTCGAAGGACTCGACCGCGATGTCCGCCGAACTGCCGAACGAATGCGCCTCGTCGAGGGCCGAGACGTGCTCGGCAAGGGCCGCACGGGCGCGCTCGCGCTGCACGGTCGCCAGCGACTGGAGCCCGAGCAGCACGTCGTGCTGCGCCTCCACCACGTCCACCGCTTCCTGCGCCTGCAGCAGGTACTCGACCGCCTGCGCGACCTTCTCGTTGGCGATCTTCACCTGCTCCTCGACGCGCGACTGCACGCTGTTGGAGCCGCCGGCGTTGCCCGATGCCTTCTGCGCAACCGCCGTGCCCTTGTTGCCGCGGGCCTGCTCCGCCGCACCGCCGGCCTGGACCGGTGAGGGGCCGCTGCCGGCGGAACGTTCCTTCTCGCCCTGGCTGGTGGACGGGATCTGCGTGGCAGTCGTGGCCGGCGCGCTCGCCTGCTCTGCACCGGCATTCGCCGGATGCTGGATGGTCGAGGAACTCCCGGCGGCACCGGAGAGCTGGACCGCATTGTTGTTCAGCGCGTACTTGAGCTCGATGGCGTTGATGGCGTTCCTGCGGGCTCCCAGCACCTCCACCTGCTTCAGCGCGCCGCTGGCCACCGCGAACTCGGTGCCGCGGACCGCCAGCGTGGTGCTGGGGGTGACGACCTTGAAGTCGTTCGAGAGGCCCACCTTGTCGACCTTGAAGTCGGCACGACCGTGCTTGACGGCGGCGGAGGTACGGAGCGTCTCGCCGTCCTGCGCGATGGTCGGGAGCTGGAACAGCGTGCCCGCATCGAGGAGCGCGGTGGCATTGCGCCCGACGCGAAGCGCGGCATGCGAGCGAAGCCCGGTGCGCACCTCGACGCCGGCCGCGACCACGTCATTGATCTTCGCCTCCTGCCAGGGGGCGTTCTCGTTCGCGCGCCACTGCACCTTGCCGGACACGTCGATGAACACGGCACGCAACGGCTCACCGGCGGGAGCGTCCGCGGCCGGCGCAGCGTCGCCGGGCTTTGCCGCCGGATCCTGCGCGCCGGCGAACGATGCAACGGCCGATGCGACGAGCGCCGCCGCAAGACCCACCCGCCGCGTCGCGACGAAGGTGGCCGCCGCCGTACCCACGACGCGTCCGCTTCCGTTTCCGGAACCGTTCCACGCGGGGTTGTGGTGCGTCGAGGTCATCTCTCTGATGTCAGTCCGCTGTGTCCGGCGAGCGTTCGCCGAATACGCATCAAACTCGCCCGTGACGGGAGACTGTCCCGCCATTTCTGCCTGAACGTCCAACAAGGTCCGATTCGCCCGCAGGGCGGTCAAGCAACATTCGAGGCCGCAGCACCGATTAAATCCAGTCTAGGCCCGCACGCAAGCGCAAGGGCGACCGATAGTTGCATCACGGTTCCTCGATTGGCTGGGGTTCCGGGGCGGCCGGGGCACTGAACGCGGAGTCCGGCAGGCCGAACTCCACGGAACTCTGGTCGAGCAGCTGGTTGGGGGCACCCGCCGGGATGACGGCCTCCCCGGACTGGCCCGACTGCTCCGAGGCGAGCGCGAGCGCCTTGCCCGACTTCTGGATCCGGCCCAGGCGGTTCACGAAGTCGACGAATTCCTGGCCCGACAAGGCCTGGTTCTCCGTGCGGAGCGGGATCACGTCCATGAAGACCAGTTCCTTGGTTGCGTACCGCGGCGTCGGGCCGGTCAGGCGCATCGTCATGCCGCCCTTGATGCCCACGATGCGGCATGCCGCCACCGCCATCCAGCCCACCTGGGCGCTTTCGTCGGCGGGACGGTCCCAGCCCGCGGGGATCCACCCCTTGGCCTGCGCAACCTGGACGCGGCCGGCATAGGTGGTGGCGAGGTCGGCACCATCGGCGAAGGCGATCAACGCATGGAGCGCATCGTCGTTCGTCACCACCACCTGCTTGTCGAGCGCCTCCAGGAAGTCAAGCTCCTGCGCCGAGCGCGGGAAGCGCTCCACCGCGCTGTCCTTCACGCGCGATCGCTCGCAGCCCTGCAAGGCAATCGCCACGCATGCCACGGCGAGGATGGCGGCGAACCGCTCAGAACGCATAGGTGGCTCCCACGTAGAGGAACTGGCGTGCCTCGCTCTCGGTGTCCGTGAAGAGCGAGGTATTCGGAACGAAGAGACCGTAGCGGAAGCTCATGTTGAGGTCGCTGAAGATTCGCCAGTCCACGTTGATGTCGTACTCGCTGCCCACGAGGTTGGATCCGCCGGTGCTGATCGGCTGCGAGATGGGCGCCATGTTGTCCCAGCGCACGTAGAGGAACGCTGAACCGCTGATGCGCGTGTCGCCGAAGAACTGGTTCCCCTTGAACGGGCTGAAGGAGAGCGTGAACGCCGGGATGCACATGTTCGATGCTTCCGGCGCGAACACCAGCCCGGTGTTCACGAAGCCGAGCGAGTTGAACGACGTGTCGGTCTTGCCGCGCTCGATGCCGCCGTAGGTATTGCCCGAGTCGAGGCGGTACGGCGAACCCGAGCCTGCCAGGAACTGGAAGTCGATGCGCGCATCGGAGGCGTCGCGCGCCAGCCAGGACAGGCCCACCAGCCCTGCCTGCGCGAGGATCGAGGCGGTGCCCTGCGGCACGCCGAGATCGTCCGGCGCCGCGTTGGGATCGTGGGTGATCGAATCCGTCTTCGTGTTGCCCGTCTCCACCGCGAACTCGATGCGGTAGACGAAATCGCCTCCCAGCGCGCCGTTGATGCCCGTGCCCCAGTACTGGCTCTCGTAGTTGAACGTGGTCGGCACCTGGAACTGCGGGTCGACGCCCTTCGGGAGCAGATCGGTCTGGCCGGCATTCTGGTCCCACTGCGCAAGGCCGTAGATGAAGGGCGTGTGCGCACCGAGGCGGCACTCGAGCTTGCCGCCCGCGTAGAGGCGGCTGGTGTCGCGGTCGTACCCCGGGCGCGAGGTGTCCCAGTCGATGGTGTCGTGTCCGGCAGAGACGCCGACGAGCGTGCTCGCGCTCCAGGCATCCATCGTGGCATCGAACAGGCCCGCGTACATGTAGTCCGCGAGCGCCAGTCCGTTGGCCCAGAAGACGAACTGCCGGCCCGCACGGATCTTGGCGGTCCAGCTCCGTGCCGCACCGTCCTCGGCAGCCATCCAGTTGGCGAAGTCGAACTCCGCCCAGTAGATCTCGCCGATCGGGTCCTGCCACCCCTGGTCGGAGGTCGAGAAGTCCCCGACGGTGTTCCAGTCGTTGTATTCGAAGCGGAGGCGGCCGAAGAAGCGCGCGTAGCCGTCGAGCTCCACCCGGCCGTAGAAGCGCGCGTCGTAGGTGTTCAGGTACTGCGCCGTGCTCTTGGAGTCGTCGATCGAGCTGAAGCCGTAGCGGAAGAACCCGCCGTAGTCCATGAGGAGGCGTTCGGCGATCGGCGTGTTGGCGAAGTACTGCCGCCGGTACTCGGCGTCCTGGACGTTGAGGAGCGTCTGGAGCTGCTGGGCGGGGTCGGTGGCCGGACGGAGCGCGTTGGCGGCGGCCTGCGCCGGGTTCTGCGCGTACGCCGTCATGGAGAGCGCCAGCGACATGCCGGACGCGGCAATCGTCGTTCGCCAGTCCTGGGAAGAGACCCCGCGCCGCTTCATTGGGCGGAGTCTAACCCCGGGACGCCTCCCAACGCCGTGGCCACGGTAGGCTCCGGCGTCATGGACATCGTGGTGCTCGGCACCGGCGACGCATTCTCGGCTCGGAACTTCGGCAGCTCGGCCGTGGTGATCGGGCCCGGCGGCAACGTGCTGATCGATGCCCCCGACGCCATCATGCGGGCCTTCGCCCATGCGACCGCTTCGAGCGGCATCGCCGTGGGGCCTGCCAACATCGACGACATCCTGCTGACACACCTGCATGGCGACCACGCCAACGGCCTGGAGGCCTTCGGCTTCCTGCGATGGCTGGAGTGGCGCCGCAACGGCCGCGCCCTGCCCCGCCTGCACACCACGTCGCAGGTCGCCGAGCGGCTGTGGCAGCGGCTCGCCCCGGCGATGGACCAGGGCGGCACGGCGTCGCTCGGCGACTACTACGAGCTGCGCGTCCTGCCGAAGTCGTCGGCCGCGAACATCGCGGGCCTCCAGGTGGAGCACCGCATGGGCCGGCACACGGTTCCCACCTGCGGATTCCGGATCTCGGACGGAACCCGGACGTTCGGCTGGAGCGGTGACACGACGTGGGATCCCGGCCACATCGAATGGCTGCAGACGGCCGACTTCGTGGTGCACGAGACCAGTCCCGCACCGGCGCACACGCCGGTCGAGTACCTGAATGCACTGCCGCCCGAACTGCGCGCACGCATGGCCCTCGTCCACATGGGCGATGACTTCGACCCGGCTTCGACGCAGATCCGGCTGCTGCGCGACGGCGAGCTGCTGCGCATCTGACCGGCATCGCTTCACGGGGGAATCGCGCACACGACCATCACGCGAAAGGCGCGCCGCGGAACACGCGACGCGCCTTCCATGTATCGCGTGAACGTCCGCGTCAGCGAGACGCGAGCGCGACGTACTGCAGGCCGTGCGGCCCGGTGTATTCGGCCATCGGGCGGATCAGGCGGTTGGCCGCCAGCTGCTCCATGCAGTGCGCGGTCCAGCCGCTGATGCGGCTGATGGCGAACATGCAGGTGAAGATGTCGAGGTCGATGCCGATCGAGTGGTACGTCGTCGCGCTGTAGAAGTCGACGTTCGGGTAGATGCCCTTGGCGGCCACCTCGGCCTTCATGATCTCCTCGATCTTGGTGGACATCTCGTACAGGCCGAGGTTGCCGGTGTCGGTGGCGATCTGCTTGGCGAAGGTCTTCAGGTACCCCGCGCGCGGGTCATACGCCTTGTAGACGCGGTGCCCGAAGCCCATGATGCGGTCCTTGCGGGAGAGCCGGCCCTTGATGTAGGGCTCGACGTTCACCATGGTGCCGATCTCGTTGAGCATGTGCATCACCTCCTCGTTGGCGCCGCCGTGGAGCGGGCCCTTGAGGGTGCCGATGGCGGTGGTGATGGCGCTGTACATGTCGCTCAGCGTGCTGATGGTGACGCGCGCGGCGAAGGTGCTGGCGTTGAGGCCGTGGTCGGCGTGGAGCACCAGGCAGACGTCGAGCGCCTTGGCGACCGCATCCGTGGGGCGCGCGCCGTTCAGCATGTTGAGGAAGTTCGTCGACATGTTCATCGACGCGTCCGGGCGCACGAGCGGCTTGCCCTTGCGGTGGCGGTCGAAGTTGGCCACGATGGTGGGGGTCTTGGCCAGGAGCTTGATGGACTTGCGGCGGTTGGCGTCGGCGCCGTCGGCATCGGCCTCGCGGTCGAACATGCCGAGCGCGGAGACGAGCGTGCGCAGCATGTGCATCGGGTGCGCGTTGCGCGGCGTCTCGCGGATCATCTGCCACATCGCCTCGGGCAGGTCGTACTCGGCGCGGATCTCGGCCTCGAGGGCGGCGAGCTCGGCCTTGTTGGGCAGGCGCTGGTTCCAGAGGAGGAAGACGGTCTCCTCGAAGGTGCTGTTGCGCGCGAGCGAGTCGATGTCGTAGCCGACGTACTCGAGCACGCCCTTGCCGCCGTCGATGAACGAGCACTTGGTCTCGGCGGCGATCGTGTTGGCAAGTCCCTTGTCAAAGACGGGGGCGGCGGTCATCGGTACGGCTCCTGTTGCGAGTGCGGTCATGGTGGATTGCGTAGTCTATGCACGAGCCGTGATCCCGATCGCCACCGACCAAGCCGCCCGCCGGACCCCCGTGGCCACGATCTGCCTGATCGCGGCCAACGTCCTGGCCTACCTGGCCATGCTGCAGGCCATCCGCGGGAACGAGGAGGCGCTGGAGGCCTTCGTGCTGCGCTGGGGCCTCTGCCGCGAGGCGTTCCACTGGTGGCAGCCGGTGACGTACCAGTTCGTCCATGACGCCGGCAGCGTCTGGCACCTTCTGGGGAACATGGTCTTCCTGTGGGTCTTCGGGAGCGCCGTGGAGAGCCGGATGCGGAGCTGGGGGTTCCTGGCCCTCTACCTGACCGGGGGCATGGTGGCGGGGCTCTGCCAGATGGCCATGAGCGGGGTGCCGCTCGTGGGCGCAAGCGGCGCGGTGTCCGCGGTGACGGGCGCGTTCATCGTGCTCTTCCCCCGCGCGCGGGTGGCGGTGCTCCTCTTCTTCTCGGTGGTGCCGGTGCCTGCCCTCCTGATGGTGGCCATCTACTTCCTGCTCGACCTCTTCGGTGCGTTCGGGGGCGGTGAGCGCGGCATCGGCTACGTGGCGCACGTGTCCGGCACGCTGTACGGCTTGACGGTGGCCATGGCATTGATCGGGCTCGGCGCCATCAAGCGCACCGACATCGACATGCTCTACCTGCTGCGCCAGTGGAAGCGACGTCGGGAGATGCGCGCCGCGCTCGATGGCAGCCGCGCCGCGGTGGGTCCATGGGCGTCGGCGGGCAAGGACGGTGCCAAGCGCGTGGAACAGAGCGCGGTGGGCGCTGCCGCCGCAGCAGAGGAACTGAGCCCCGCGGCACGCACACGCATGGCCGAGCGCATGCGCCAGGCTGCGCGCGATGCGTTCGCCGCCGGTGACTTCGGGCGCGCGGTGAGCGGATTTGAGCAGAGCCTGGTTCTGGCGCCAGACGCAACGGACGCCGACGAAACCCGACTGATGCTGGCGGTGATCCACGTGCGCAAGGCGCCGGATCCGGCGCGGGCGCGGGCGGCGCTTGCGGCGATCGGACCCGGACTTCCCCCGCAGATGCAGCCGCTGGCCCAGGCACTCCGCGCGGAGCTGGCCGGAGGCGCCCCGTGATCGTCAAGATCTGCGGCGTGCGGACGCCCGCGGACGCGCTGGCGGCCGCCGATGCCGGTGCCTCCATGGTTGGACTGGTGTTCGTGCCGGCCTCGCCGCGCAACGTCACGCGCGCGGAGGCGGAGGCGGTGCTTGCCGCCCTGCCCCCGGGCGTCGAACCGGTGGCGCTCCTGGCGGACGCCGATGAACGTCACCCGGTGCTTGCATGGTGGCGTGGCCGCGTGCAGCTCCACGGCAACGAGGACGAGGCCGCCTGCGCGCGCGTGGCGGCGCGCGGGTTCCGCGTGATGCGAGGCTTCGCCTATTCGCCGGAAGCGGTGCGTCGCTGGGATGCGTGTGCCGCGGTCGACACGCTGGTGATCGACGGACCGCGCGGCGGCGGCGGCACCGGGTTCGACCATGCTTCGCTTGCGGCACAGATGCCCTCGGTCACCACGCGCGTGCTGCTTGCTGGCGGGTTGACGCCCGCCAACGTGCCGGCGGCGATTGCCGCGGTGCATCCGTGGGGCGTCGACGTCTCGAGCGGCGTCGAAGCAACGCGTGGCATCAAGGACCATGCGCTGATCGCGGCGTTCTGCCGTGCGGCCGGCGTCACACCGCGGCGCGCGCCGCGGTCCGGGAGTTGATCCAGTCGGTGATCTGCTGGCGACGCGTGGGCCATCCCTTGCCGAAGCGTTCGCGCAGGAAGTGGTCGTAGAGCGCCACCAGCACGTTGTCGAACGTGCTCAACTGGTCGAGCCGCTCCTCGGTCTCCAGGCGCGGCGTCTTGGCGGCTTCGCTCGCGGCCTGGAGCTTGAGCCCCGACACCGAGAAGCGGTCGCCCTGCAGGACGCATTCGAATTCCTGGCCGTGCGCGGCAAGGAGCAGCCCGAGCTTTCGCGGCCACTTGCCGGCCTGCAGGCCCTTGGATGCCTCCGGGGACTGTGTCGGGAGCGGCCCGCGCAGGGACGCCTTTCCGCCGACGCCCCACGGGCACTCGAGGTCCACCACCTTGTCGATCACCACCGCCACCGGCACCTTGGCGGTCTCGATCACGCCCTCGCGGGCCTCGGCGTTCCACCAGAGCCACAGCAGGAAGATGTTGCCGAGGAAGTCGCGCGGCTCGCCGCCGGCGAGGGCCCACGGCACCTCCGGACGGGCGGCAGCGCGCGGCGCCTGGCCTTCCTGGGCGCGCAGGGCCTCGGCGGGCGGCGGCGTGAACGC
>Ga0209088_10000878_pt1 | contig 20316 bp, 16 predicted proteins | sample S_140625_EF_Meta_FD_187324 | JGI IMG/M metagenome (GOLD analysis project Ga0209088, IMG submission 187324) | Freshwater microbial communities from Lake Simoncouche, Canada to study carbon cycling - S_140625_EF_MetaG (SPAdes) (version 2) | ecosystem: Environmental > Aquatic > Freshwater > Lake ... | reverse complement strand
TACCTAACTTAGATAGAGCAGGGAGGCAGACGTTGTCACCGATACTTAAATCGAGGGCGAGGCCTTCCTCTTTGCGATTTTCACTTACAAATCCTAAATGTGCCTGCCAGTTACTGCGAGGGTCAGAAGTTTTTTGTTTACCGTTAACCAAAACATTTTTTCCTTCGATGGTATCGAGACCGAAGATGGCTCGTAAAAATTCGGTGCGGCCAGCTCCCACTAAACCGCAAAGTCCGACTACTTCACCGCGACGTAAAGTCAGTTTGCCACTACCAGGAATAGTTGCCTCCAATAAAACAGGCCCGATGGTTCTTTGGCTGCGGGGATAAAGATCTTTGACTTCGCGGCCGACCATTTCAGCGACAATTTTCGCATCATCAATCGATTTTGTTTCGTACACGGCGACGGATGCGCCATCGCGTAGAATGGTCAGTCGAGTGGTGAGACGGCGAACCTCCTCGAGGAAGTGTGAAATATAAATGATACTCAGTCCGCGTTTCGCTAAGGTATCAATTAAGTCGAACAAACGCTCCACATCGGCCTGAGCTAATGAACTGGTAGGCTCATCGAATACGATGATTTTACAGCCCATGGATAACGCGCGAGCAATTTCCACAATCTGTTGTTGGCTGACGGATAATTCTCCAGCCGGTTCATTGACGTCGATACGACCATGACCTAGGCTCGCTAAGGTTTTATTAGCTTCGGTACGCATTTTAGCGTGATCGATGAGCAAGCCATTCCGTGGTTCGATTCCGAGGAAGATGTTTTCGGCAACGCTGAGGTGGGGGGCGATGGAAAGTTCCTGATAAATCATACCGACGCCGCGACGACGAGCTTCGGATGGATTAGCGGGTGCGTAAGGTTTTCCGTCGACCCACATTTCTCCGCTGTCGGGCTGGTACGCACCGGAGAGAATTTTCATCAAGGTGCTTTTACCCGCACCGTTTTCACCGACGAGGGCGTGGACTTCTCCAGCGGCAAGTTTCAATGAAACTCCAGCCAAGGCCACTTGCGCGCCGAAAGCTTTTTTAATGCCCCGCATTTCGAGGCGAATGGAATTACCGCTGTCCAAACTTAGTCGTTACCGAGTTGTGGTTTAATCACGGCCTGAATTTCAGGAGTGTCTACATTCTCGTTGGTAACGAAAGAAACACCCGTATCGATATTTTTTTCTACAGGCTTACCAGCAACTTTATCCGCCGCTGCTTTAACGGTGAGGTAGCCCATGCGATAAGGATCCTGAGAAACGATCGCGCTCAGTTCACCTTGTTTAAGTGATTTGATTAATGAAGCGGTTGGGTCGAATCCTACGAACTTAACTTTGCCAGCAAGTTTGCTTTGTTTGAGGGCAGTGAGCATTCCGTAGGTGGTGCTTTGGTTGGAGCAAAAAATACCATCAGGAGATTGGTCGCCGGAAAAACGAAGGAGGAGGGCTTTAGATTTATCCACAGCCATCGCAACGGTCGCGCCAGCGTATTGTTCGTCGCTGATTACTTTGATATCAGGAAAGGCTTTGATACCAGCAGAGAAACCTTCTTCGCGGGCTTCAGTCGAGCTTGAGCCAGCGTTGTAGCGTAACATGAGAACGCGACCTTTACCGCCGAGGATTTTGGCGAGTCCTTCAGCGCCACGTTTGCCGGCTGCATAATTATCGGTGCCGACGTAACTAATGCTCACGCCTTCGGCTTTGCTTAAAGGAGAGTCGAAAATGATAACTGGGATGTTAGCCTTGGTCGCTTTTTCTGCTTTTTCGCGAAGCGCTACTCCGTCGAGTGGAGCGAGGCAAAGAACATCGACCTTACGAATGATCATCGAGTCGACCATGCCCATTTGTTGGCGACGATCGTCTTCGCGTTCGGGTGCCGACCAAAGAACTTGTACGCCGAGGTCTTCACCGGCTTTTAAGGCACCGGATTCAACGGATTTCCAGAAGACGTGGGCGGATCCTTTGGGGATGAGCGCGATAACAGGCTTAGCTTTTTCTTCAGCCACTGCGGGGAGGGTGATGCTGAAAAGACTGAGGAGGAGGATGAGATAACGCATGGGGGTAAAAATTATTCGGCCACCGTAAAGGGTGAGGGTGTGATTGATTCAGTTGGGCGAGGGAATAGTTCCAAGTCTAAAAGTACCGAATAGGGAACCACACTTCCGACAGGATATTTCTCTTGGAGTTCCGCACTGACTAAAACCACGAGTGAATCGGAATCTTTTTCGCGGGCTACATTTAAGAAATACCACTTGGGTGAATTGCGACGAATAGAAAGTTCGCGATCACCGACGCGATAACGAATAACGAGCGGACGATTTCCGGTAACCGTGTGGGTGGTGACTTTATATTCTTCGCGTGCTAAAAAGACATCGCGTGGAATTTGGGTCGATTGAATTTCTTGGCTCGCTAAGAACTTTGAACCCCAGGCTAGAAAAACGCTATCACCATTGACTCGGGTACTAACCAATAGGCTGTTCGCGGCGGTATTTTTATCAAGATAGGTGCATTCGGGAATGGTGAATTCGCCGCTTTCATTAACGGGGATAAGTTTTGCCTCCGTACTTAAAATCCAAGCGGCTATCTCAGATCCCGGCCCGCTATTAAATTCACTCCATACTTTTTTTCGATTGTTGGGGTTGGACCAAATCTGAAAGCGATTTTCTAAGTCACGTAATTTTCCAGTAAAAGCGCGTAGATTATTTCCCCACGAGCGACGAATTTTAGCGTCTTCAGCGAGCGGTCCACCTTTCGATTCATTTTCTTGAGCTAGTCGGGCCGCTTCCCGGGCAGCGTATTCGACACGTTCAATGCTCTCTTTAACTCCATTGATTTTAAGATTTTTTATTTCTGCTTGTAGGGCGGCTGACTCAGTAATGGTCGTCTCGTGCGGGAATGAATTAATTAAATCGGATTTGATTTTTTCCAGCGTGGCCACGTCGGCAACAGGTGCTAAAATCGTTTCCAGAACGGCCGTTTGGTCGGTGATTTTTTGTGATACTTCCGTGGGGGCCTCGCTCGGCAATAAATACACTTTAATCTCAGAGTCTGGCTTAATGCCCCAACGTTTGAGCATTTCGTGCAAAGGTTTTAAATCGATTTTTCCGGTGACGGTATAGCCCGTGTTGGCAGGAATTTTTAGGCGGGCATTTAAGGCGGGTTGAATGGATTGACCGCCCGTAGGTTTAGCGAAAACCGCATTTTGACTTTCCGTGCGAAGTTCTTGGAAGCGCTGAGTTTCATTTGAAAAACGGCGCATCGAGTCGGGCGACTTGGGGTCATCTTTAATAAACTGACCGACAACTTTACCGACCAACGCACCGCCGATATCGGTGAAAAGTCCGAACGATACTGTTGATAAGAGGGTGAGGACGAAAAGGGTTCCCACGATAATTTTATTTCTCTTATTAATCTGATTTAAATTATTTTCGTGCTCAGCCAAAATGGTGGTGGCCTGAGTTTGATTGACTTGGTCGACCGTGGCCGCGTCAGCCAAGCCGTACATCATAAGTTTTCGACGATCTTCGGGATTGAGGCGATTGGCCTCGAGGGCAATTTCCTCTTCGTTGGCTTCTAATCTTTTACTTAACTTAATTTTTGCAGCGAAAGTGAAGAATTGAGATGCGGGTAACCATTCGGTCGCGCCTTCAGGCATACACTGGGTGTCGGCGGTAACGGTACCCATATTAATCAGTTCTTGAATTTCAGCCTCGGTGTGTGGGCCGCGAACTTCGTTGTCGATGTAGAGAGAAAATTGACGCATAAGGTGCGTAGATGCTGAGAAATAAGGTCTAGCCAAGGTTGGCGGTGGGGTACGCTTAGGCAAGCCGATTGGCGATGCTTCGTCTTTGCAAATTCGCTCATAACCCTTTATGACTTTGACCATGGCCAATCAGGGCATGAACCAATCTCAAAAACAGGTGCAGGGTCTTATTTTGACCCCGCAGCTCCGTCAGTCTTTGAGAATTTTACAAGTACCTGCGGCTGAATTATTGAGTGAAATTTCAGATGAATTAGCAGCGAACCCTTTAATTGAAGAAGTCGAGCCCGCTGGAACCGAATCTGCGCCGTCCGCCATCGAGGCAGAGGCGGAGGATGATTCACCGCGTGAACTTAAATTGGGTGATGACGATTTTGACGCTTTACGACGGATGAAGGATGATTGGGACGAGAGTTATTACGAAGAGGTGCGTTCGCAGGGCTACTCTCAGGAAGATGAAGAGCGTCGCCAGCACATGTTTGAATCGGTTACGGCGGAGTCTTCTCTCTCGGAACACCTCGCCGAACAAGCACGTACGGCATCGGATGACCCAGAAATTCAAGAGGCCCTTAAACTTTTAATTCTCTCACTCGATGATCGTGGATTCCTAGATGAAGATCTTTCGAACATCGCTTTACGTTCCGGTCAAAGCTACGAAGCGGTTGTTGCCGCGCATACTTTATTATTGGGTTTTGATCCGATTGGAATTGGTGCTCGAGACCTTCGTGAATGTTTCTTGGCGCAACTGCGCCACCGCCGTCGTGGTCTCTCTTACGCTGCGAAACTCGTGGCGGATTGCTGGGAACCCTTGATGGCGCGTCGACTCGAGGAATGTGGACGTCTTTTAAATTTAGAGCCCGATCAAGTGCGCGAGGGATTAGAAGAATTGGGCAAGTTGGAAACCGTGCCAGCTAGACGTTTTCAAAAAGATGAAAATCGCGTGATTACGCCCGATGCCGTGGTCGAAAAAGATGATGATGGAAAATGGAAAATTACTTTAGATGATCGCCATGTCCCTAAATTACGGTTGGTGCCAGCGTATAAAGATATGTTGGCAGGTAATTCGCTGAGCGAAAAAGAGCGTAACTATATTTTAGAAAGAATGCGCCAGGGTAAATTTTTGATTGGTGCCATTGAAGAACGTCAACGCACGGTGGATCGTCTGGCTCACATTATTTTAGAACGTCAGGCCGACTTTTTTGAACATGGTCCTTCTCAATTAAGACCGCTGACGATGACGGACGTCGCTAAAGAGATGGGCGTTCATGAAACCACCGTAGGTCGTGCCGCTGCGAATAAATGGATGCGTACGCCTCATGGCCTCAAAGAGTTTCGCTGGTTCTTTACTTCGGGTGTTTCCACCGAGGGTGGTGGCACGGTCGCCCAAGAAGGCGTCCAAGAAATTATTGCAGATATTCTCGCTCGAGAAAATCCAGCAGCACCTTTAGCCGATGAAGCAATTACGACGGAACTTAAAAAACGCGGGATAAAAATTGCGCGTCGCACGGTGGCTAAATATCGCGAGGGCTTGGGTCAGCCTCCTGCGCACTTACGTAAAAAGCGTCTTTAAGAAAGCTGAGTTAATAACTCTTCCCAGCCGAAATGAGTCATATCGGAGAAGAGGAATTGCACGCCCGCCGTTAATCCACCTTCCAACTTTACAGGTGCAGCGAGTGCAGGAAGGCCCGCTAGTGTTGCGGGTGCGTTTAAGGCCAATAGGCGTTCGCGATGTTGTGCGGTTAAATCTTTTTTCGCTACGGCCGGACCAAAAGTGCAAGGCATTGCAATGAAACTGTATTGTTTAAACAGAGTGCGGAAGGTGTCGGTAATCTTGAGACGATAAATTTCTGCTTCACGAACTTCATCCGCGGTACGTTTGCTTGCTGAGTTTAATCTTTCCCAGACCACGGGATCATAAGAATTTTTCCGCTGATTTAACCAAGCGGCATGAACACGAGCGGCGGCAGTTCCACCGAGCACAGGAAAATACTGATGCGCCTTATTACTATTGATGCGCAGTAGTTCTGTCGCGGAGCTATCTTCATCAACGCTAAGAGGTCGCACAAAATTTCTCAAAGTATTTAAGAGTGAAGAGTCCATACCTAGACCCAAATCGCCGACCCAAAGTCCTTTACCGAGTTTAGGCGATTTACCTAAGACAGCTTTCGATACGGTGATAAGATCAGCAGGGTTATGTGTCATCCAACCTTGAGTATCATAGCCTGGCGAAAGCGGAAAAATATCTCCGACTGGACTGATATCGGGTGACAGACGTAAACCCCACACGCCGCAATATCCGCAGGGCACCCGAATCGATCCTGCGGTATCGGTGGCGAGGGCGAAAGGCACAATTTTTTTTGCTACGGCCCAAGCGGATCCCGAGCTCGAACCACCTGAAAGTAATTCAGGATGAGTGGGGTGTTGGCAGTCGCCGTAATGTGGATTTTCGCCGCTTAAACCATAGGCAAACTCATTGAGTTGGGTGCGTCCACATTCGACCGCCCCGGCGTCTTTTTGAAAGGCGGAGGGAAGCGATGAAGACGTGCGTGGAATGCCGATTTCTTCTGGGAGAAAAGTCGAACCAGCGAAGGTCGGATGTCCGGCACGGAAAAATAAATCTTTCGTTAAGAAAGGCACACCGCCGAGACTGTCATCTTTTTGTGCCCACGCATTTTCAAATCGTTGGGTTAAACTTTTGGTGTCGGGTAAACCTGTTAAAGCAAAACGTTGCTCGTGAGCGCTGAGTGAACCGAGTTTAAGTAAAAAAGCTTCGGCGGACATACGAGGTCCGCGCGTGAGAAAATGGTCACGCCAGTCAGAAACAGTTTCAAGTTTTGTGCTCACAGATCAATTGCTACGCCAGGCTGGGGATCGTGGATCCGTGTGCCTGGTAATAATTTTGTCAGAGTCTCTTTCATCCAAGCGCGGGCGGGTGGATCGCCGTGCGTGAGAATAATATCCTTCGGACTGACGGATTTTGCAAAATCAATTAATTCTTCGCGGTCAGCATGGCCACTTAAGTGAAAACGTTCTACTTCAGATCTTAAAATAGACGTATGGTCGAGGCCTTTGAATTTAAATTCTCCGCCTGATTTCATGCCAATCAGTTCGCCACCGGGGGTGTCAGGATCGCAATATCCTACAAAGAATACGGCATTTTCTTTGGTATCTAGAATGTTAGCGGCGATGCGCCAAGCGGGGGTGTTTTCAACTAACATGCCACTCGAGAGAACGTAAATTCCTTGGACGGGTAAATTTTTACCCGGCTGCACGTAGCGGCGTGATAAAGATTGAACGCCGAGGTCGCGTAAAACTTTCTGACTGAAATTAACCTGTTTAGTTTTCTTACTCGCTTCTTCGAGGTAGCCACAGAGATCCATGCCGAGGCCTGAACAGTAAATCGGCACATCGACTAAATTTCCGTCAGCGGCACTCTCATCCAGCAATTTTAATATTTCCTGCATACGACCGAAAGCAAAAGCTGGCAGCAGTACGGAGCCGCCATTATCGACGACACGATTAATTGATCGGATTAAACGCGCTTCTTCTTTGTCGCGAGAAATACCAGCCATAGTAGGAGTAGCACCACGAGTACATTCCATGACAAGGGTGTCTACCGGTTGACGTGGGAAATTTGCGCCAGCCACGGTGCGTTGCGCTTGGAAGTGAACATCTCCGGTAAAGAAGTGACGCTTCTTACGATGTTCAATCATGAGACCTACCGCGCCAGCCACGTGTCCAGCGAGGTGGAATGTGAGAATCACTTCTTCGCCACCTTGCCCAATTTTTCTGGGGTTGGCGATGGGTACTGCGGTGAGAGCATGCTCAACGCGCTCAATATCTTGTTCAACGTAAAGAGGTAGGTCCACATTGCCCGTTTCTTCTCTTTGTCGTTTCATTACCTGCACAGAATTAGCGAGCAATCTTCGGGCGAAGAGTGCGGATGCGGCGGAGGTAAATACTCGAGTGCCGGGGTGTTGGCGGACGAGGAGTGGCAATGAGCCCAAGTGATCTAAGTGGCAGTGGGTGAGGATGACGCCATCCACGTTTCCGGGAATGAGATCGAGGCGAGGCAGGGCTTGTTTGCCTGCATGCTTGGGATGCATTCCGCAATCGATGACAAAGCGGAGTCCTCCAAACTCAGCGAGCATGCAATTAGCTCCAATTTCGCGGCCGGAATTTAAATCTGTTATTCTCATTAAGTATTAGAAGAGGGTGGAATCATCTCAAAAGAGGGAATGCGAACAAACACTCGCTCGCCGTCTTCGGTTTCGCCGTGAAAGGCACCTTCAGCGGTGACCGGTTCGCCGGTGAGATGATAGCTATTATAGGAAAATTGTTCGCCGGGCGGGATGGTGGGAGTTTGGCCGACGATACCGTCGCCCTGAATCACTTCCGTCGAACCATCGCGATGGCGGATAATCCATTTACGTCCGAAAAATTTAACGGTATGGGATGAAATATTATTAATAGTAAGAAAGTAAACGAAGGCGTGGGGCGTTTCGGGTGGAAAGTTGGGGTCGCGATGGTGAACCAGCTTGTCGATGGTCACCCGTAGGCCGGGCAATTCCTTGGCGGAGGCTTCCACAGTCAAAGACAAGAGGTTTAAGACCATTAAAGGAAGCCATAAATTTCCCGATTAACTAAATAACATCTTCCCTCCTTGCACCCCGAGCAAGGGCAGGTTGAATAAAAGCAATGCAGGCTTTTGACCAAAGTAAGGCAAATCTTCGTCGAGTGCCCCCTAAATGGTGGATCGCAGTAACCTATTTAATTTTGGTCATTCTCTCAAATACGTTCCCTATTTTCAGTGCGGTCGAAAAACAATCGAGTCAGAACCCGATTCTGGTTCCGGCGTTTGACTATAAAGACGACCAAGTGATTCCGACCGAAAAGCAAATTCCCATTCACGCTAACTTTTACGGATTCGATCAAAACAACAGTGCCGGTGATAAACCCGTTTTAGTATATATCCATCGCGTGCCTTGGGATAGTCGCGGAAATCAATTCTGCGCAGACCTCGCTAAGTCAGGAAAAGTTGCGGTCGTTGAGCCATATCTTCCTGGATTCGCTTCGTCTTACGGAAATGTTCCCAGTCACTCTATGGAGGCCAATGCTCAAGTGGTTGCTGCGTTACTTGAAAAAAAGGGAATTAAAAAATATCATTTATTAGGGCAAGGACTCGGCGGTGTCGCGGTGTTGGAATTAACTAATTTACATCGCGACAGAGTGGAGTCGGTGACGTTGCTATCTGCTCCTGGTGTTCAAGCTTTCGAATTACTCGGAAATCCGCTGGTCAATAAAATCGTTTATGGATTTCAAGGAGCATTTTTTTGGGGTGTCGCCCGACTGACGCCCAATTTCGGCGCAGCGGATTTATTGCCCTGGGATCGTGATTATGCGAAAACCGTTTTTGATACCGATTTATCGGAGAATAAAAGATTACTCGATGGGCTTAATCGTCCACTATTAATTATTCATGGTGATAGCGATTTACTCACGCCAGTGGACGCCGCTAAGTACACAGCAAAATTAATACCGAGTGCGCGTTTGAAAATTTATCCAGGGGGTCGTGATGTGGTCTTTGAGCAAAAAGAAGCGGTGGTGGGTGAGATCTTAGATTTTACTTCGAATCTTCCGAAGCTAGGTCCACCAGTGCCTCCAACAAATCCGCCCATCCCTAATGCAATAGGCATGCATTATTGGATGTTATTATTGTTTATTATTGTTTGTACGTTTGTCGCGGAAGATCCCACCTGCTTAGCATCAGGCTTAATGGTTTCTGTGGGCATTATCGATTTTTGGTCCGCCACCATGGCTTGTTTTGTGGGAATTTTTATTGGAGATATGACACTCTATATGATTGGACGAGTGTTCGGTCGACAGGCCCTCGGTCGAGCGCCCTTTAAGTGGATTATCAAAGAGCATAAAGTAAATCAGTGGGCCGGTTGGTTCTCCACGCCGAAGGGAATGTTAGTGGTCGTTAGTTCGCGATTTGTTCCAGCCAGTCGTTTACCGACGTTCATTACAGCGGGTATTATGAAATTGGATTTAATGCGCCTGGGCTTGCTTCTGATGGTCGCGGCGCTGATTTGGACACCTCCACTGATTTGGCTCGGTTATAAATTTGGCGATGATGGCATGCGCCTCCTGCACAACTTTAAGAGTAATGCGGTTTGGATTATCGTCGGAGTCTTGGTTGCGTTGCATTTATTAACTCACTGGTTGGTTCCGTCGCTCACTTGGCGAGGTCGCCGTCAGATCGTCATGAAAGTGCGTGGTTTCATTCAACCTTCACTTTGGCCAAGTTGGATTGTTTATTTCCCGATCCGCGTCGGAATTATTTTCTTAACCTTAAGACATCATAGTCTCACGGCTTTTGCTTCAGCGAACCCATCCTTTGGTCGTATTGGTGGATTTATCGGCGACGCTAAGTCTCTGCTTTTAAGACCCTTCCAACGCGATTCGCGCTGCTGTCCGCACATCGCCTTATCGATGGAAGATAAAGCCGATGACCGATTAAAGGAAGCTCAAGCCTTCGCGGTTTGTCATGGCTATCCCTTAGTTTTTAAACCCGAGGTTTCGGAAGATGGTGCGGGGCTTCGTTATATCAAAAACGATGAGCAATTAAATCGCTGGGTCAGTAATGCGAAAGAAGATTTTATTCTGCAGAAATTTATTAGTGGTTTAGAGTTTGAAATCGTCTGGCGTAGAAATCCTGGACAAGACGACGGACATATCATGGCGATCGTACAAAAGAACGATATCGTGGTGATGGGCGATGGAGAGCAAACCTTGGAAGAACTCATTTGGCTCGACGAGTTCGCCGTTTCCCGCGCTGAATTATTTATTCAGTGTCACGCCCGCGATTTAAATAAAGTCATTCCTGCCGGACAAAAAGTTGTTTTAAATCTTTCAGGAAGTTACGGCCATGGCGCACGTTGCTTACATCGCCCCGATTTAAATACACCAGCTCTCGAGCAGGCCTTGACCACCTTGGCTAAACGTTTTCCGGCCTTACATTATGCCCGATTTGATTTACGGGCTTCAACAGAGGAAGAATTGAAAGCAGGTCGCTTTGTGATGACTGGAGTGGGGGGCTGCTGTCATGTTTCTAGTCTGGTCCGCGATGAGTCGCTGCGCTTCAGTCGATCCTACTCCCAAGTCTGGCAGCAACTTAAAGTCTGCTTAGAGGCAGGAGCTTATAATCTTAAGCAAAACGTACGTCCAGTTCGTTTAGATGAACTCATGGCGCGGTGGAGTCAGGCCAATGGCCGCTCCGATAATTTCGTGGTGAGCGAAGAATAATTTACCCGCGTGCCGTAAAAGCGTGGCAAAGGGCAATCGCCGCCGCGTCTGATTCGTCTAACGGCAATTCGCTACGCAGATTCAGAATAGATTTAATCATTTTACCGACTTGTTCTTTGCTCGCACTGCCGTGTCCGGTAACGGCTAACTTAATCCGTTTAGGAGCATATTCTTTAACTTCGATATTAAGTCGCGCCAGAATACTCAACGCAGCCCCACGCGATGCGCCCATCGCTTGGGCGGTCCGGAAATTTTGCACGTAAATAGTTTCTTCAATGGCTGCTTGGTCTATTTTAAATTGGCGGGTCATCTTTTCGACCGCTTCAGCAATTTTCCCTAAGCATTCAATGGCACTGTATTTAGGAGAAAGTTTTACCGTAGTGCTCGCCAGTAATTGGTAAGGCTCGGTTCGAGAATCAATCACCGCTAGACCTGTTCCACGGAGCGAAGGATCGATTCCGAGAATAATCCCCCGGACGCCGCGTGGTGAATTCTTTTCTACCACTTTTTTGGTTCGCGGTGATTGCTTGGTCGAGGTCGCAACGCGTGCTCCGCCCTTTAGGTGAGCGGTCCAAAGCGCGCGCGAAGATTTCCGAGCCATACGTGAGGTTTAGATTTAATTACTTTAAAAGCAAAGGGTAATTCTCGGGATTGCTTATTTTGATTTTATTAAAAGGATTATCCCTATGCGGTTAGGATTCCTCTACTTATTCTTAGCTGTCACTTTATGGGGAGGTGAAGTACCCGTGGTCGTGCGTGAAGTTCAAGAGATGGATGCCTTTCAGCTTCAACCATCCGCTAAAGTAGATAAAAAACTAGTGCCCGAATGTTCGGCCCTTTGGGCCAGTCAGCAAAATCCTGGAGTGTTTTGGACGCTTTCTGATTCGGGAAATAAAATAGAAATTATTCCGATGCGGAGAGATGGATCTTTGGCTTGGGGTACGAAGGGTGTCACCATTACAGGTGCTAAGAATTACGACTGGGAGGCTCTGACCGGTGATGCGGATGGTAATATGGTGGTGGCCGACGTGGGAAATAACATCTCTAACCGCCGTCAGTTGAACCTCTATTTATTTAAAGAGCCTTCCGCTCTGAATCCCGAGGTAACTGAGGTTAAAACGATTCCCTTCATTTGGCCCGATCAAAAAGAATTTCCTGATCCCGATTTAAAGCATGACTGTGAATCGATATTCAAAATCAGAGGTAATATTTATTTTTTAACGAAACACCGCCGTGATACCTTCACTGAATTGTGGCGTATCGACATTCCTCAATCGAATGCGCAGGCCAACTTAACAAAAGTAGCTCAATTCGATGCGAAGGGTATGGTTACTGATGCTTCCGTCTCTCCCGATGGGAAGAGTTTAGCTATTTTGACCTACCGAGCGGTTTGGGTGATTACATTACCTCTGGCTGGCGAAAATATTTTCAATGGTCCGATGTTCTATGCGCCGCTCTCTCCGCCAGTCCTATCTTGGCAGATTGAAGGCTGTGCTTGGTTGGATGCACAGACTTTGTTGGTGGGATCGGAGCAAGGTGACTTATTTAAGATACCGCTCAGTGTTTTGAAACCCGTTAAATAAAAAGAACGAAGACCCGAGAGCCTTCGTTCTTTTATTTAGAATAGCGTTTAGACTTAGAGAGCTTTCGCAGCAGCGACTACAGCTTCTTTGGTCATACCACATTCTTTCATAGCGATATCGCCAGGAGCGCTTAAACCGAAGCGATCCGTACCAAGGGCTTTACCCGTGATACCCACATAGCGACCCCAAGAAATAGTCACACCTGCTTCGATGCTGACGCGTTTAGCACAGCTCGAAGGAAGAACTTCTTCTTGGTAGGACTTAGGCTGGCGAGCAAAGGCTTCCATGCAAGGCATCGAAACCACACGAACGCCGGCACCTAATTCTTCAGCAGCAGCGAGAGCGAGTTGGAGTTCGCTACCGGTGCCGATGAGGATGTGAGTGAGAGCGGCAGTTTCTTTACGTGCGATGTAAGCACCTTTGAGTGTGCCTTGGCGACGGGTCGAAACAGGAATGTTGTCGAGTGAAGGAACGTTTTGACGTGAGAGAATGAGGGCTACAGGGCCATCGCGACGAGCCACAGCGTGAGCGAAAGCTGCAGCAGTTTCTTCCGCGTCGGCTGGACGCATGACATCGAGATTAGGAATGCAACGAAGCGCGCTGACAGTTTCGACTGGTTGGTGGGTTGGTCCGTCTTCACCAACGCCTACGGAGTCGTGCGTGAAGATGTAGAATGCTTGAAGTTTGGATAACGCAGCAACGCGGATGGAAGGGCGGAGATAATCGGAGAACGTAAGGAAGGTTGCGCCTGATCCTTTGAAGATTCCGTGGTAGGCGATACCGTTGATGATTGCACCCATCACGTGTTCGCGAATACCGAAGTAGAGATTGCGACCAGCAGGTGTAGCGATGTCGAAGTCACCCACATCCTTGATGTAATTCTTGGTTGAGCCGTGTAAGTCAGCTGAACCGGAAAGAACGAGAGGGGAGGCTTTAGCGACGGCGTTGATGCAGGTTTCACCCGATACGCGAGTAGCTAAGGAGTTCTTGCCGAACTCAGGAATTGCAGCGAGGAGGGAAGCGACATCGCCATGATCACCGGCTTGAGCTTTTTTAAGTAAATCTGCTTTAGCTGGATTCGCGGCGGACCAAGCAGCAAAAGTTTTTTGCCATTGGGCGTATTCAGCAGCTTGGGTGACTTTGCGATCGGCGAAGAATTTTTTAGTTTCTGGTGAAACGAAGAATTTTTCATCAGGTAAGCCGAGGGCTTTACGGGAAGCGTCGATAAATTTAACACCTGCTTCGCCGTGACCTTTGGCAGTGCCTTGAACTTCGGCGATACCTTTAGCGATGACCGTTTTGCAAATGATCAGTTTTGGTTTACCGCTCTTGCTGGCGCGGGCTTTATCGAGGGCTTCAGCAATCGGGGCTAATTCATTGCCTTGTTTGACCATGAAGACTTCCCAATTAGCAGCTTCGTAGCGTTTAACAGTGTCTTCATTCTGAGTTTTTGAAGCCATCGCATCCAACGTTACGTCATTGGAATCATAAAGCATGATTAAGTTATCGAGACCGAAACGTCCGGCGAAAGAAGCCGCTTCGTGTGAGATACCTTCTTGCAAGCAACCATCACCGGCGAGACCGACAATGAAGTGATTGAAGATGGTGTGTTCGGGAGTGTTGAAATGTGCAGCGGCCATTTTTGCGGCAACAGCCATACCGACAATATTTCCAGTGCCTTGTCCGAGAGGACCGGTGGTTGCTTCAACGCCCACGGTCTCACCGAATTCAGGGTGACCAGGAGTTTTGCTGTGGAGTTTGCGGAAAGCTTTTACTTCTTCAATCGGGAGATCGAAACCCGCGAGGTGTAACCAGCTGTAGAGGAACATTGAACCGTGACCTGCGGAGAGAACGAAGCGATCGCGATTAACCCAGAGAGGTTCGGCGGGGTTATGCTTTAAAAAGTTTCCGTAAAGAACGGCGCCGATTTCGGCAGAGCCAAGAGGGAGGCCGAGGTGGCCAGAGTGACAGGCGGCAACGGCGTCCATTGAAAGTCCACGGGACTCGGTAGCGGCGCGGGAGAGGTCGGTTGTATTATTGAGCGACATAATGCCCTATGCGTAAGGACAATGCCCCTATTATTCCAGCCTTGAATGCAGGCCCAAGTATCTTCTTTATCATTAATATGTCCGATAAAGAACTAGAAGAGGGGTTAACCCTGCGTTTGGACTTCAAAAAGCTCCGAAAAATCGCCTCTGGGCAGGAGGATGTGATTCCTGCCATTGCGCAGGACGCCCAAACGGGCGAGGTCCTCATTTTAGGTTATGTAAATGAGTTGGCTCTCAAAACTGCACTCAAAGAAAAAAAGGCGACGTTCTGGAGTACCTCGAGAAATGAACTTTGGATCAAAGGACTCACGTCGGGAGACTTCTTAGAATTACTCGAAGTCCGCGTGAACTGTGAGCAGAATTCGATTCTCTATAAAGTTCGTCCGGCAGGAAAGGGCGCCTGCCACACTAAAGACGCCCAAGGTAAAACACGTTCTGGTTGTTACTACCGTCGATTAAAATCTGACGGCAGTTTAGAGTCCGCTTAATTTTTTCCGCTAACTCATTTTTAGGGCGACTGATTCTGTGCGAAATTGCCAGGCGCATTCGCACCGTTTTTATTTAAAGACAAAAAAGGGGCGCCGAAAGGCGCCCCGAAAGGTGTAGCATTTAATCCGGGGTTTAGTAACCGCCACGATCGCCGCCGCCGAAGCCGCCACGATCGCCGCCGCCGAAACCACCACGACGTTCGCCGCCGCCGAAGCCGCCGCGTCCGCCGCCGCCGAAGCCGCCGCGTCCACCACGTTCGCCGCCACCGAAGCCACCACGACCACCGCCGCCGAAGCCGCCACGACGTTCGCCGCCACCGAAGCCACCGCCCGCAGGGCGTTCTTCACGTGGACGGGCAACATTCACCTTCAGGGGACGACCCATGAAGTCGATGTTCTCGGTCTTAGCGATCGCATCCTGGGCTTGCTGTGCATTGCCCATGGTTACGAAGGCGAAGCCACGAGGACGACCTGTGAACTTATCCATCATTACTTCCACGCTCACCACTTCGCCCGCTTGGGAGAAATGTGCGCGGATGTCGGATTCAGTAGCAGCCCAAGGTAGGTTGCCTACGAATAACTTATTTTCCATATATGTTGTTTTCTGTTTTATGACCTTCACCGCATTCCCCGTTTCCTTCTTGGATTTCGATTTGCCGTCTTAGCGACCGTCAACTCACCGGATTCTTGCGGGGCATTGTTCTTGGTTTGGTTATTTTCAGAACAAGCCTGGCCGATACAGAGACTCTTTATTCCCATTTTCGCAAGTTTATTCACAATAGGGTCTATTCCTTAGGCAAACCATTGACAGTTTAAGGCCATTTTTTATGACTAATCCGATGTCCGCTCCGTTGAATTCAGATCAAATTAAGCTCGCCTTAAGCGGTCTAAAACACTGGAGACTCGAAGATGATAAGTTATTGATGGATATTAAGTTAAAGAACTTCTCCGAGGCTCTATCTTTTCTGGTAAAAGTGGGTATTGAAGCCGAAAAACTGAACCATCACCCCGAAATTCATAATATTTATAACAACGTAACCCTAAAACTCACCACGCATGATGCTGGCAACCGGGTCACGGAGAAGGATATCGTCCTGGCTCGTGCAATTGAGAACCTCGTTTCCTAATGGATCCCGCTGAAGCCATCGATGCCCTCTTAGAAGAATTATATAGGCAGAAGGCTGCCGGGGTAAAACGCGTCTGTGTTTCCGACGAGAGCGTCGCCCTCTTAAAAGAACTAGCCGGAGCAGCAGCTGTATCGGCTACCCCGAAGCCTGCCGCACCTGTTGCCATGGCGCCAGCTACGAAGCCCGTTGTTCGTCCAGCAACTCCTGTCACTAAAAACGAGGGAACGATTATTGTTTCACATCCTCTGCCTGAACCGCCCGTTATTAAATTACCTTCAGGAACTAAAGCCGAGCAATTGCTTTGGTTACAGAAAACAATCGAGGCGTGTGAAGTGACACAAAAACATCTCGAGGGTAAGAAACCTCTTTTGGGTCGCGGGTCTGAAACGGCTAAAGTTTTTTTTGTGGGAGAGGCGCCTGCTTTAGAGGAAGTGGAAGTGAATCGCTCCTTTGTCGGTCCTGCGGGTGAATTATTAAGTAAAATTATTTCAGCCACCGGCCTGACCGAAAAAGAATGTTACTTTGCTAACTTAATGACTTGGCGTCCCAAGCCACCGACGGCGTTTGGCAAGCGCCCGCCTAATGCTTCCGAGGTCGCCTTTAATCGCCCGTATTTATTGGCTCAAATTGAGATTATTAAACCGCACATTATCGTGGCAGTAGGTGCGCAAGCCTTTGGGGCTCTCACGCATTCAACCACGCCTATTATGCAGATTCGTGGACAGTGGCAGAAGGTCGATGGCTTAGAAGTTTTACCGACCCTGCATCCGAATTATTTATTACATAGCCCGAGTCTTTCCAATAAGCGTTTAGTCTGGGAAGACTTTATGCAGATTATGACGAAACTCGGTATGCCGATTTCGGATAAACAGAAGGCGTACTTTTTACCTGCGTAAACTAGCGAACGCTGTTATTTAATTTTTTAAGATTAAACTGGAGCACCTGAGAATTTCTGCCGCTCAGTTTAAGTTCTTTTCGGCGAGCGGCTGGTAAATCGTTTTGTGATCCGACTATAAAGTTACAGGCCGATTGGAAGAAGCCTTGGGTTTGTGTCGTCAGGGCGATTAATTTCTTAGCTCCCAAGTTTTTGGCTTTTAATTTAGCGTATTCGACGAGTTTTTTACCTACGCCGCGACCGTGATAAAAGGGCTGAACGTAAACGGCACAGACTTCCATCGACTTACCGCCGGGGTAGGCACGGAGTGCTGCACAGCCGATGATGCTGTCATCAATTTCATAAACAAAGAATTCCTGAATCGTTTGTTCAATTTGCAAACGCGTCCGTCCGACAAGTGCATCCGTCTTCGCACCGTGTTTGGCTAAATTGTAAAGAGCTTGGGCATCTTTCTTTTTGGCCTGACGGATTTGATCGTAGTCGTTGGCGTGCACCATGGTGCCCAATCCGACTTTATCAAAAATTTCAGTAAGCAGTCCGCCAAAAACTCTGCCATCGAGAATGTGCGCCCGAGGAACATTTTCATCTAAAGCTTTCGCTGCTTGAACGGCTTTACTTCTAATCCGTGGGTCTAATTTAATTTTCTTATCACTCAGAATTTTTTTCAGTTCGTCTTCGGGTAAGTTGATTTTCACCTGACCATCAATCTGCAGTCCGGCAAAAGGCGTTAGGTAAATCAGTTTCGATGCACCCATGGCTGCGGCCAGTTCCATCGCTAAATGGTCACTATTCACCCGTAAAGATTGGCCTTCGCGATCGCAGACGATGGGAGTCACGAGCGGTAAAATATCTTGTCCGAGCATCGTTTTGAGAATCGCGACGTCTACTTTTTCCACTTTACCGGTGAAGAGATGATTTTTTCCTTTGATAACTCCGACGTTGGTGGCTCGGACGGCGTTAGTAATGGCGCAACTTAAACCGGCTTGGGAAAGATGTTCGAGGACGGTTTGTGAAACAAGTGCGGAAGCTTCGCGTGCGAGAGACATCGTGGGGGCGTCGGTGATGCCTTCGCCTTGAATGTCCGAAATCGTCATATTGTGTTCACCAGCTAAGGTGACGAGTTGATGTCCGATGCCGTGCACTAAAATTACTTTAATCGAAAGACTTCTGAGAACCGCAATATCGGTGACGATGTTGTTAAAGTTTTCGTGACCAACAATCGAACCATCGACAGCAATGACAAAGATATGATCCCGGAACATGGGAACATACCGGAGGATGCCACGAAGGTCGGTGGGCTTCATTGCCCTTTCACGCTGACTTGCCATAAGGGAATCGTTATGGACTCTTTCCCGTGAGTGCAATAAAAGATAGATACATGGGTAAGTCGCGTCAGACAAAGAGTAAGGGGGTACCGCCCGATTTGCAGGAGCCAGTAGATTCCTTCTTGGCCTATTTGGCCTTGGAGCGTGGGTTAGCGAAACTCACCACAGAGGCTTATGAAGACGACCTAATGCGTTTTTCTAAGCACTGCGCGAGCGTGGGTCGGACTCGTTGGGTCGATGTGAATTTATCCGACATCGAATCCTGGGTGAAAGTTTTAAACCGCAAGGGCCATGCTTCAGCTTCCTTGGCTCGTCGAATTTCCGCAGTGCGAACTTTTGCGGCACACTTGGTGAGGTCGGGCGTGCGTCGCGATGACTTCACCGAGCTGGCCCGAAGTCCTAAAATGAAACGTAGTCTGCCCGCGATTCTGTCGCCTGAGCAGGCTGCACTGGTTGTATCTGCTCCTGATACATCTACACCGCAAGGTCTACGTGATCGGGCGATGTTAGAACTTATGTACGGATCGGGTTTACGTATTTCCGAATTATGTGGGCTCGAATTGCAAGCGGTGGACGTCGAATCGGCTCTCGTGCGGGTGAGAGGCAAGGGCTCGAAGGATCGCGTCGTGCCCGTGGGCGAATCGGCCTTAAAAACTTTACAGCACTATTTAAAAGACGGACGGCCTAAACTCAGTCGCCCCAAAACGGGAAGCGCACTTTTTTTAAGCGCGCGTGGCCAGGCGCTTTCCCGAAAAACTTTTTGGTTAAGTGTTAAGCAAGCCACTCGTCGAGCTGGAGTGGATGTGCCAGTAAAACCTCACTTGCTTCGTCACGCCTTTGCCACGCATTTATTGGCCGGTGGTGCGGATTTACGTTCGATTCAGGAGATGTTAGGACACGCCGATATTGCCACAACGCAGATTTACACGACGGTCGAACGTACGGCGCTCAGTGCAGCTCATCGCAAACACCATCCACGCGGTAAAAAATCGGGCTCTTAGACGAAGAACAGTAAACCGCCGATAATGGTCGCTGCGGATAACGCTCCGATGACAAATTTGGCAGTCGCTGATACTTCAATCGTTCCGATCGACTCGTTGTCGACAGTCGGTCTAACCACTGCTTCGCGAATGATGGAGAAATAATAGTGGATGCTGATGGCTACGCTGACCAGAGCTGCACCGAATACCCACCAGAGTTTTACTTTAGCCAGTAATATTAAAATAAATAATTTAGCGAAGAAGCCGATGGAAGGAGGTATGCCTGCTAAGGAACTGATGCCAAAGCCTAAGCCACCCGCGAGAATGGGTGAGCGACGAACTAGACCGCGCAATTGTAGTAACGGACGGCGATGATCTTCGGCGGCAGGAATCGAAATGAGGGCTTGGGCGACAAGGAAACTGCCAAGGGTATAAGCGATTAAATAATAAGCTAAGAGGTTGGTATCATAATCACCATTTTCACCGGCGACTAGAATGCCTGTGATAGCAGCGAGAATGAAGCCAGCATGCGATACGCCTGAGAGTGCGATGATACGCTTGATGTCGGTTGCGGCGAGTGCGGCGAGATTACCGGCGACTAACGTTAGGATGGTGGTGATGGCTAAAACAGGAGCTAACTTCGATGCGAGAGGCTGGAAGGGTCCGGTAACTAATAAGAATAACGTGAATGCACCGGCGGCCTTAGAAGCCGTACCGAGTAAGGCTGTGGTGGGTGTGGGCGCGCCTTGATAAACATCAGGAATCCAAGTTTGGAATGGGAAAGCGCCGAGCTTAAAAGCGGCTCCACCTAAA
>Ga0209088_10000876_pt1 | contig 20355 bp, 24 predicted proteins | sample S_140625_EF_Meta_FD_187324 | JGI IMG/M metagenome (GOLD analysis project Ga0209088, IMG submission 187324) | Freshwater microbial communities from Lake Simoncouche, Canada to study carbon cycling - S_140625_EF_MetaG (SPAdes) (version 2) | ecosystem: Environmental > Aquatic > Freshwater > Lake ... | reverse complement strand
CGCTTACAACCAGTCCCTTGTTGCTGCCTCCCTCTACGTTGACTATGTGTTCCTTGACACTGACGAGCGCCGCCGTTTCGCCCAGAACCCCCACGAGTATCTCATCACTCAGCTCCAATTCACTGGTGATGAGTCCGTCGGTTCATCCTCCAACAAGATCAAGCTCAACTTCAACCACCCTGTGAAGGAGCTTATCTGGGTTGTCCAACCTGATCAGAACGTTGACTACTGCTCATCCCTCCTTTGCGGTGGCACCCTTTTCAACGTCCTCGGCGCCCAACCCTTCAACTACACTGACGCCATTGACGCTCTTCCCAACGCCATCCACTCCTTCGGCGGTCCTTCCGAGCTTTCTGGCCAAAACGCCTTCATTGATGCTCGTGGCCTCTTCCAGGACGCTGGTGCCATGGACGAGTATGTCCCCCCTGGCTTCACTGGCTACTGGCACGGAGGCGCTTACAACAACTCCTTGACTGAGCCCCACTTTGGTGGCAGCAACACCCCCAACGCCAACGGCTTGAATACCGCTGACGCTGCCAACTCTGCTGCCATCCTTGCCTCCCTCGGCCTTACCAGCGCCAACCAGTTGGTGCCCAGCTACGGCAACTACAACCAGGGCTCATCTGTGTCCGATGCCGGCACCTTCGTGCTCTCCGAGACATCCCTTGACATGCACTGTTGGGGCCAGAACCCTGTCGTTGTTGCCAAGCTCCAACTCAACGGCCAAGATCGCTTCTCAGAGCGTGAAGGTTCCTACTTCTCATGGGTGCAACCTTACCAGGCCCACACTCGCTCCCCTGATGAGGGCATCAACGTGTATTCCTTCGCTCTCCGCCCTGAGGAGCACCAACCTTCCGGCACATGCAACTTTTCTCGTATTGACAATGCCACCCTCCAACTTGTTCTTTCCAACGCCACCGTTGAGGGCACTCGCACTGCCAAGGTCCGTGTCTACGCCACCAACTACAACGTCCTCCGCATCATGAGCGGTATGGGTGGTCTCGCATACTCGAACTAAAAACCTTATATCGTGTTACATTTTATATATCTTTTAATAATTAAATAAAACATTGCGTTTTAATTATTAAAACCGAAAAGTTATATTTCTAATTCACTTATTAATTCTTCTTCATCTATAAATGGAAACATATATTCAAGAGATGCCTTACTTCCATTAGATTGGACTCTTGGAACTATTAATTGATCTTCTATCATTGTTATATTGCATAAGCAACAACCCTGATAATCTATAACTTCTTTAACAATTTTGTCAACTTCATTATTGCTGTTAATAGAAAAAGTTTTTAAACCATAACTTTCTGCAACTTTAATAAAATCTGGAGAACTAACGCCACTTTTTTTTGATGAAGCAACGTAATTTTTATTAAAAAGATTGCTTTGCATTAATTTTATAGCTAAGTATCCGTCATTATTTAATATAAATATTTTTATTGGAATTTTATGATAAATTATTGTTTGTAATTCTTGAATATTCATTTGAAAACCACCATCTCCAGCAATCAATATTAGGGGTTTAGAATCATCTGCAACATAAGCGCCGATTGATCCTGGCAAACCATAACCCATTGAACATTGTCCGGAAGCTGTAAATAATCTAATATTTTTTTTATTAATTTTCAAAGATTGAAATATACTAAAAGACGACGAACCGGTGTCTGTAACTATTGTAGTATTGTCCTTTAAACTATTTGATAGTATTTTTGAAAAATAATAAGAATTAACATGTCCATCCATTATTATATTATTGTCATATGAAGAATATTTTTCTCTCCACAAATTAAGTCTTTTCTCCCAGTTTTCAAATTTTAATCCGTTTAAACGTTCCAATGAACTACTTTTGTTTAATTGAGTTAAAAATAGGTGCATGTCTTCGTTAATTTTAAAATTAATATCTATAGTTTTTTTATTCATTTCATTCTCATCAATATCAACCATTATTTTATATGATTCTTTTGAAAAGTTTTTATAATCATAACCAATTTGTGTTATAGTTAATCTGCAACCCAAGATAATCAATAAATCTGCTTTTTGAACTGCATAATTTGCATGCCTTTCTCCCAAAATTCCTATATTTCCAAAATATAACGGTTCTTCGCAATTTAATATATCTTTTCCCAACCAAGATGATACAACTGGTATTTTAGTTTTCTTTAATAATTCGCGAAAAATATTTTCTGTTTTAGATAACCAAATTCCATTTCCTATTAAAAATAAAGGTTTTTTTGAATTGATTATTTTATCAATAAGTAGTTCATAGTTTACGTTTTTATTGCACGTTTCTATTAATGTGGATTTTTTCTCCTCTAGATTATGTTTAATGTGCATTTTTTGTACATCTAAAGGAATGTCAATCCACACTGGTCCCATTCTTCCAGAAATACATTTATCATAGGCAATGTTTAATACATCTATTAATTCATCTTTATTTTTAATATTGTGACTATAATTTGTAAAGTGTTTTGCAATTGGTATTATATTTAATTCTTGAACTCCAAGTTGTCTAATATTTAAATTCTGCGAATCTAAACTTTGTTCTAGCGGACAATTTCCGGAAATGATAAATATAGGGATGCTATCTTGATAAGCGCCAATAACGCCTGTTAAAGTATTACTTGATCCTGGACCATTTGTTACTAATAAACAACACGGTTTTCTTGCTATTCTTGCATAAGCATCTGCCGCCATTGCTGCGGATTGTTCATGACAAAAACAAAAATACTTTACGCTAGTGTATTTTTCAATTGAATTTAAAATAGGACCAATAAACCCACCAGACAATGTAAAAATAGTTTCTATATTTTTTTTTATTAAAAATTCTATTATGTAATCACTAACAACAATTTCCATACTTTAACAGTATAACAAATTTTTAAGCATATTATAAAATACTTATTTATTATCAAAATATTCTCTAATTTTTGAACATACGTAATCAACATCTTCAACTGTCATTCCATGATGCGCCCCCAACAAAAACCCTTCTGCCATTATTTTGTCGGCGTTAGGAAAAACTTTCAGGTATTCTCGGTAAGCAGGATGTCTTGTGACGTTTCCAGCAAAGCATACTCTTGTCTGAATATTATTTTCTTCCAAAAAAGTCAATAGCTCTAATCTATTAAAAGTCATAAATGGAATAGCTAACCAATCGCTGTTAAAAGTATTTATAGGTAAAACTAGTTTGTCTGTCAAATCCTTTAAATTCTCTAAATACCTATTGTAAACTGTTCTCCTTTTCTCTCTTATCTCCTCAATTCTAGATATTTGAACTAGCCCAAATGCTGCATTAACTTCCGAGGATTTCATATTATAACCCACAGCTCCATACAAAAATTTATAATCATACGGTATTCCATCTATATTATATTCAAACCTCGTTTTTATATCTTCCGAATTATCTCCAATTCTACCCCAATCGCGAAACATTGTTGCACGCTTTAATAATTTTTCATCATTAAACATAACCATTCCACCTGAACCACATGCAGTAATTAAATGGCTTGAATAAAAACTTGTTATTGAAATATCTGTTTCTGGCGTCAATGTAATAGTATCAGCTGAATCCTCAAAAAGTATTAAATTTGTTCTCTTTCTTATTTTAACCCAGTCTGGTTTTGAACCAATTAAATTTGGAAGTAAAATAACTTTTGTTTTTTCTGTAATTTTTTCACATACTTGATCTGGTGTAGGAACATAGGTTCCTATTTGAACATCACAAAAAACAGGTTTTAATCCACATTGAATAATTGGCGCCAAAGTTGTTGAAAAAGTGCAAGCTGGTGTAATAACTTCTGTTCCTGGTTCTAAATTTAATGCGTTTAATCCTAATAAAATTGCAGAGGAACCGCTATTCACAAATAGGCCATGTTTTTTTCCAAACAACTCTGATACTTTATTTTCAAATTCAATTGTTTTGGGACCGAATCCTGATAACCAACCATCATTCAAACAGTCAACGACCGCCTTAATTTCGGCATCTCCATAAGCTTCTTTTTGATTTGGTGCGTACCATATTTTTTTCATTTGCTTTTAATTTATATTTATATTGTAATCATTTATTTATATATTTTAGTATATAACTTATTTATGGACATTTTTTATGATTATAAATATAAAAACAATTTGCATGACACTTATTATATGAAAATTCTTGTTACTGGTGGATCTGGAAATATTGCCAAAATTATAAAAAAAAATTTATCAATTTTAAATTATGAAGTAGTCAATCCAAGTCGCAAAGAGCTTAATTTGTTAAATTTAAAAGAATTGGAAAACTTTTTAAGTAGAGATTATTATGATATATTGATTCATACAGCAATTTCTGGAGGACGCAGAACTAAAGAAGATAATGGCAATGTTACTTACAACAATTTACTCATGCTTGAAAATATTCTACTATTTTCAGATAAGTTTAAAATGATTATCAACTTTGATTCAGGTGCAATATATGATAGAACAACCGATATATTAAATAGAAGGGAGGAAGAAATCTGGTCTATTCCGACAGATTATTATGGGTTTTCAAAATATCTTATTTATAAAAGGTCATTGCAACACAAAAATGTGTATAATTTAAGAATTTTCAATATATTTCATAGCAATGAAGAGGATGACAGATTTGTAAAAGCTTGTTTTTTATCAAAACAAAATAATAAACCAATCTCAATATTTGAAGATAAATATTTTGACTTTGTTTATGAAGACGATTTTATTAAAATAGTCAAATATTACATTGATAACTGCGAAAATCAAGGTAAACTTGACAAAACTATCAATGTTTGTTACGATGAAAAATATAAGCTATCTGATATTGCAAAATTAATACTTCCATCTGCAGAGCATCATAAAATTCTAATACTAAATAATGGTTTGAAGAAAAACTACACTGGTGATGGAACAAAATTAAAAGAAATGAATTTGCCTTTAATTGGTCTAATGAAAAGCCTAAAATTATACGAAACTCTGATGATTAAATAAAATTATAAAATGTAATTAGTTTAAAGGTGTAAAATTTTTAAAAATAATAATTAAATGAACTTACTACTAACAGGTGGTTGCGGTTTTATTGGGTATAAGTTGATTTTGATGTTGGGTTAAAAGAAATTGTTGATAAATGATTTAATGATATAAAAACAAATAGGTTTATAATATTATGCAAAAAAATGTTATCATTGATTTAGTGCACACTGGTTTTAATTTATTGTGTGGAGGAATTACGGTTCATTTTGAGCTTTGTAGAATTCTTAATGAATTAGGAGTAAATGCAAAGATTAAATCACAATACAAGACCCAAAATTATATATGCAATAATTATTATGATAATGATTTTCCAGTAGATAATAATTGCGTTGTTATTTATGGAGAAATGATTGAAGGTAATCCATTAAACGCAAAAAATGTTGTGCGTTGGATTTTGGCACCAATTGAAGTTTTTTCAAGCATGAACACTGTAAATACGTGGGGAAAAAATGATCTAGTTTATTATTTTAACATGGAAAATAAATTTAGTTTATTTCCAGAAAGGGTTGGAAGTGTTTATAAATTACTATCTACACTACATGTTAATCCAAGTATACAAAATTATAACTTGGAAAAAAAAGGCACGTGTTACTCGTTAAGAAAATATCACATGCACAAAGATGGAATTAATGTTATGCATTATAACGATTCATTTGAAATAACTTATAATCATAGCCAAGAGGAATGCATTGAAATATTTAATAAACACGAATATTTTATTTCTTATGACCCATTAACATTTTTAAATACAATTGCCGCATTGTGTGGATGTGTATCAATAGTTCATCCAATCAAGGGATTGACAAAACAACAATGGTTAAAAACTACTGCGGCTGCTGAGTATCTAAAAAGAAAAGAACTAGATAATTTATATGGAATCGCGTATGGAGTTGACCAATCTGAAATATTGAATGCGTTTAATACTTTGCATTTGGTAAAAGAACAATGGGACGATATATTAAAGTTTAATATAGAAACGAGTGTTATTCCTTTTTTGAATAATATAAATAATTTTGAAAATATGGAGAACACCGTTCAAAATAACTATTATTAATCCTCCGTGCAAAAACAGCTTAAAAATATTGTTCCATATTTAACCATAAAATGCAAATATTCGTGAAAACTTTGACTGGAAAAACTATCACTCTTGAAGTTGAACCAAGTGATACGATTGATAACATTAAAACCAAGATTCAAGATAAGGAAGGAATTCCTCCTGACCAACAGCGTCTCATTTTTGCTGGAAAGCAATTGGAAGATGGGCGCACTCTAGCAGATTATAACGTGCAAAAGGAAAGCACCTTGCATTTGGTTCTCCGTCTTCGCGGCGGTTAATATTTAGCCAATATTTTTCCATTCTAAAAATAAGATATACATATTATATCAATAATATATATGACAACACCTGCGCAAATACGTGGGTTTAAAACAAAAATAGACGGCGGTTCAAAGAGAAATAAAAGAAAAACTATAAAGGCTAAGAAAACTAATAAAAAGAAAACTAGAAAATCCAAGAAAACGAATAAAAAGAAGACAAATAAAAGGAAAAATTAATTTCAAAATATTTTAAAAAGACTTAAAACATTTCTAACAAATAACAATAATATGTTCAAAAAACTATTGTTATTTCTCTCTTATATTTCTGTTAGTAGTCAATTTTTTATGACTCCCAAATATTTTTTACCTTTTCAAAACAAGACAACAAATGTAACAAGTCAATATTATCCTAGTTTAACTTTAAATAAGGAATATGAAATTGATCCAAAACGCAATGATGCGGTAACATTTTTTAAAATCTGGGCAACACTCTTTGTTTTTACTTTTCCATTTATTTCATTTCCATACCATAAGGAAAACTAAAATAAATATATTTTTACCACAACACATGCATCGCCAAGTTATTTGCCGAAAATTTGTTGTTTTTCCAATGACCTCGCATTCCACTTGATCTCGTCAAGTAATTCTTTCGTCTAGTTTTGTTCTTATGTTTTGTATAATCCTCGTATCCCATTTGACCGAAATAAACCCATTTATCCGTTTTTGGGTCTTTTATCATATACTTCTTCTCCTTGCGAGTGCTTCTAAAAAGCTTACCATTTTTCTTACCTAAATACTTGTAAGCCATTCTTTGTGCCTGAGCAGGATTTGAATATTTATATATTTCATCTCTCATAATATATATGGACAATTTAATTTTTAAAAATATAAAAAAATTGATTTCAAAATACAACATAAATATAATTTATCAAATACTTAAACAATGACATCAAGTTCAATGATCTCCATTTATTTCAAAGTCGCCAGAACAACTCGGACCGCATTTTACAATGTAGATTTGAACTGGACTACAGAACAGTTCATCAACATCATGAGAGAAAAAGTTATTGAAGATTTTAATCTGGAAAATGCCGAGTTTGTGGACACGGCTCAAGAACTGATAATAGGAGTCGCTGCAGAAGACGCACCAGCTCTAAGACCAAGCAATAGAACTATTCGTGATTATTACGGCGCTCGCATTTATCACTTGGCGTTTTATATTCGGCCTATTCCATTAATTGTTGCGATGGACATTGAACCTGAAGAACAAATTCCGGATTTACCACAACACCGCGCTTGTGTAATTTGTTTGCAGAGAGAAAGAAATCTTCTATTTATGCCTTGCAATCATCTGTGTGCCTGCGCAGAATGCGGACTGAATCCCACTATCAGAGTTTGTCCTATTTGCAGAACAGCATTTAATAATCGCGTAGTCGTGCACGTATAATTTAAAATTGATTGTTATTTAACACTTATATTATATAACAACCCAAAAATGAACGCAGATGCTCTAGTAAAAGGGAAAAAATATTACTTTTATGAACATCCTCCAAATAGTCCAGAAATTGTATATAGAGCAACATTTTTGGCAGTTTTCAATAACGCAGTTCTAAGTTATTTAATAAAAAAACGGTTTGATCCTGTAACAAATCAAAACGTTATACATTATAGTCCGTTGCATTGGTTTTATAAGGCAGAATTGCTTGAAGATGTATTAGAAAAAACGTGTCTACCAACTGATACTATACGCATTATTGACTCTTATTTATAAACTTGGGTATAATTTATTTGGGTATAATTTATTTGGGTATAATTTATTTTGTCTACGTAATATAACTACAAATGTGTCGCTTATTTTTTTCAATAACAAAAAGTTCAAGAAACAATGAACCAAAAAGGCAATTATTAAATTTTTTTGATAAGTGTGAACAACAAGACATTAAAGATGGTTTTGGAATATGCTGGTATAATAACAAAGACTGGCACACTTATAAAAAACCACTCCATTACAGAGACGATCCACATATATTCAAAAAAGTTGATAATATCTCCAGCAAAGTTATTTTAGCACATGCAAGAAACATTAATAAAACAAATGTCCCAAAACACCGCGTTGAAAAAGAGAGATGCCTTGAAAATACACATCCCATTTCATACAAGGATACAATATTTATGCACCACGGTGATTTATTATTAGAAACGCAAGAGGGATTAAAGGGATATCAAAGATTCAAACATTTACCAGAATTCAAAAGAAAAATTAGAGAAATTATATCATCATTAGATCCTGTATTATTAAAAGATATGAAAGGAAATACGGACAGTGAATTGCTTTTGTTTTTATTTCTCTCTGTTAAGAAAACGGTTGAGTTGGAAAACCCAAAGGTAAACGAAGAAGACTTAATAGCACACAGTTTTAAAAAGATGGTAAAGCTAATAAAAGACACAAAATTAGTGAATAGATCTAATATCATTCTCGCACACAACGATTATATTTTAATAGCAAAGATAATTAAAAACGATTCCAAGTTCATTGCAGGAGGATTAGATATATATGTTGAAACTATTCCAGATGGTATTATTATTTCTAGCTGCAAATTGTCACCAACATCAAAAAACATGAAAAGCAATACAGCTATCATTGTAAATCATAAAAAAATTACAATAAATACAATTAATGTTTAGATCTGATATATTTACAAAACCTCCTCCCCACTGAACAGCGCGTTCATATTTTTCACTTCTGGTTTATCATGCTCTTCGTAGAACAATTTGTTAATTTGTTCGTCATCCCTCAAACGCACCGAATAAGTCTGTTGAATGTTATTTCGGCCAATGCGACCAATGGCTTGAACCATTTTTTCTTGAGTTAAAACCAAGTCTTTACTCAAGTATCCGTGACAGAACTGATAGTTGGTTCCGTAAATATAATCACTTGATGCAATTATCATGTATAGCTTCTGAGTGTCCGCCAACTTCTTCATAATTTCAGTGTATGTAATATCTGGATGGTTTGTGAAAACTCCAATACCCATTAGCAGCAAAACCTTCCAATTGTCCGCGACGTTCTTCAACATCATAATCTCAATAACCGTTTGGTCGTCTATGTCGCTTGTAAATGCTGCGCTTGCGGCTTGCGATTCTGCCCATTTTCTCAAATGCATAACCTTATTTGGAACAAACGTCTCATTCAACTCAGCGGTCTTGATCATTGCTCGCAACCTATCAAGCTCTTCATTAATCTTATTCATGTCCTTATTATTTTCATTTGGCACATTGTTCTTCTTGCCATCATCCTTCTTAGAATAATTTTTTCCACCGAATTTTCCACCGCCATCCGCCTCCAACACCTTATTCTTGCTCTTCTCCTCCAACGTTTCTAGGTCCTTTTCCAGTTCATCTATTCTCTCATTTATGCGATTGTTAAATTCTATCTTTTCAAGAATTGCTTCCATTGCTTGAACTGGAATATTCGCCTGTTGAATACAAAACTTGGCAATTTTTTCAACGTCTTCTGCCAGAAAGATGGTTGGTCCATCTGTAAGCGTGTAAGCATCCTTTGTGCTAACATAAATGGCGCTATTTCCGAGGTCTTTTTCAGTAACAGCCGCGCTACTAACAATTTGTTCACTCATCATCTTTGATAGTGGCTTGCCTGCATTTGTTGCAGCAGTGTAAACGCCTGGTCCAACGCTTAAAATCTTTCTAAGAGTATTGCCTTTCTCATCAATGCTATTATTCTGTGGAATTCTTCTCGGCCTTCCCATTGTTAGAGAGGTGTAAATCTCCATCCAAGTTCCGGCTTTAATCTTACCAAGAAGCTTCAAATAATGCAACTTTATATTTTGCATGGTCACATCATCCAATGTTGCAAAAGACCTGTCTATCTTTGCGCTATTTGAACTAACAAAGTTGTTTTTCTCCACAAAGATAATGAATTTTACAACTTCATCCAAATCAAAATATCTGAGCAGCGTAAGATTTTGCTCACAATGCCGCGCACTCTCCAAGACATTGTCATAGTTCTGACTCAAAAGATGAGGCAACACTACATACCCACTCTTATTTATAATTGGAATAGATTTCTTGCAATCATGACTAACAATGTTGTGAATCTGTGCGCCTGGAAACTTCTCCGCAAAATTTCGCGTTGAATTTGGTAGCTCGTGTAGCTTTGGCAAAGTAGCAGAAGACAAAACCATGTTTGGAATCAAATTCTCTCTCCAGTTCCTATTGATATACGGATGAAGATCATGTCTCTCGCGATCCATTGCAATAGTTGGCTCGTCCCAACACGTGACAATGTTTTCCGCAGGATTGAATGCAAGCATGTAATACATTGCAAACAAATAAGAGCGCACATCGCAAATCATAATCTCCACCTTGTCGCCAACGCTGTTATCCACCTTTCCAACGCCACCAGACTTTCTGTGTTTCTTATACTCTTTTGCTGCGAAGAAGTGCAACCTGATATCATCAGCACTGGCACATCCAAATGCAAATGCAATTTTCTTACCCATTGAAATGGCGGACCTAGCGATTGCCAAACCAACGTGTCTTGCAGCGCATACAAAGATCACGCGAAACTGTTGAGAAAGTCCAATTGGCGTCAATGTCTTGCCGGTTCCAGTTGGTGCAATATATAACACCAGCTTTGGTGCTATGGACGGAATCTCTTGTTCTCCTTTGGTTTTGAAAATTGTTTCTGGTTTATCCTCATCAGAAGAGTCATCGTCGTCTTCAACGGCTTTCTTATTATCGTCCCTGAACTTTTCAAGACGTTCTACAAAATGAGGATTTTTCATTACAGTGAAAATCTCTTTTTGATGCTCATACAACATCATGTCAGCATGCTTGAGCAACAACTCGTTTCTTTCAATATACTCCACCGAGTGTTCTATCATTGTCGTCATGTTAATTTCCTCCTCAAATTTGGCGAGAATGTTTGCAACCAATTGCTTGATGTGCTTATTAACGTTTGAAATAGTATTTCTATTCAATTTATACATTGTAAAATAATGCAGAAGCCATTCATTTGATTCTTTCTCCTTGCACATCATCAACTTTTCAAGAACGTCAATCAACAATGTCTCATAAATTGCCGGAAGTCTTGAGACGTCGTTTCTATCCAACCGAATCAAATCAGCTTTCTTCATTTTTGGATTGCTATTTGCTCCCACTTCCAAAGACTGGCCGCCTTTTGGGCATTTTGTTTTTAGTTTTTTAATTCTTGCGTCAAAATACTTGTTATATAGATAGTCTTCCATTTCATTGTTGTTTTCAACTTTTAGATATGAAAGCAGTGAAATTGCTTTATTATATTTTATATTAACGGCCGCCGTTCCATTAATGATTAATTGCAAAACTTCTTTTTCTTCCGCCGACACAGGAACCTCAATGGATTCCCATTCCGAACGATTAAGCTTTCTTTGTGTAAGATCCATGTCTGATACTTATTGGTATTTATTATCATTATAACTTTAAATTTTCATTTCAATTTTATTTTAAAATTGATCTTAATAATGGCTTAAAAAAAGAAAGTATCCAATATATAACGATGTCGGCAAGAATCCAACCTAATTTTGTTTCAATTGAGGGAAATATCGGATCAGGAAAATCAACACTTCTTGCCAATTTAAAGGAAGCGTTGAAAGATAATAAAGAAGTTGTCTTTTTGAAAGAGCCAGTTGACGAATGGGAAAAAATTAAAGACGCCAATGGTTGCACTATGTTGCAAAAATTCTACGGCAACCAGGAGAAGTATTCGTTTCCGTTTCAAATGATGGCGTATATTTCCAGGCTTGCAACGTTTAAGCAAGCTGTAAAGGAAAATCCTCAGGCTAAAATTTTCATTACGGAGCGCAGCTTGGATACTGATAAGCACGTGTTTGCGCAGATGTTATTTGATGACAAAAAGATTGAAGACGTCAATTATCAGATTTACCGAAAGTGGTTTGACACGTTTGCACAAGAATTCCCCATTGCTGGATTGATTTATGTGAATACTCTTCCTGAGATTTGTCATCAAAGAATTACGAAGCGCTCTAGAGAGGGCGAGGATTGCATTCCTTTGGAATATTTGCAAAATTGTAGCAATTATCATGACTATATGATGGCTGTTATGTCTGATTCGCCAATACTGAAGTTGAATGGAAACGTTGACATTTATCAAAACGCGGAAATTGTAAATGATTGGGTTGATAAAATTAAAGAGTTTATTTATTGCATTGAAGATGCAACGGATAAGCAAAATCCCATGGCCGTTTACCAATTTGCAGACTATACAGGGCCATTCTAGATCAAAGTTATAATAAATACATTCATCGTCTAGTTTTATTTTTTCTAACCTTTTTAGATTTGTTTTTTCTAGCCTTTTTTGTTTTTCTGGAGTTTCTTTTATTTTTCCTTGTTTTTTTACCGCCTTTTGCAAACTCTAACAACTCTGTTATTTTTTGTTTATCTTCTTCAGTATAAGGATGACGCCTTGGTGTTATAGTTTTATTCCAGTTCCACATATTTTTAATCTCCGGATAAGTATATTCTTTACCATCGCTTAACATAATTCTAACACCTTCTTGCCTTCTTGGGCCAAATGTAAATGTGTCCATTCCTTTTTTAGCTGGAGGTATTTCAAAGGCACTAGCCGGACGCTTTGAACGTGTTCTACTGGCAACACCTATTGGCGCGGCTCCTGGAGCAGGTTCTTGCGCGTTACGCATATTCTGTTCGTGGTAAAAATTCATTTGACCACACTCATCTGTCATCCATTCCATAAAAGGTTCAAGTGTAGCGCGATATTGCTCAAATGTGCCATCATCTCCATGGTTCGTATTTATTTCATTGCATATATCTATAAAAGAGTTATAATACCCAATTTCAGCGTATTCAATGTAAGTTTCATGCATGTAATGTAGATAGTCTTGTAAAAATGGAGTATAATCTTGAACAAAATAGATAAAATCATAAGTAGACATATCAGTTTCATAGTTTTGTTCAGGAAGAAAAGGTGGTCTTTCTTCTTCTGCCATTATATATATCCAAATAATATAAAAGTTTTTTATTTGTTATATTATTTGTAAATGTCTGAATTAATTGTAGATTGCCCACATTGTAACGAATTTGTAGTCATTGAAAAACTGAATTGCCACATTTTTCGTCATGGAATCCTGAGAGAAACTGGAAAACAAATGGACCCACATGCGCCTAAAAACGTTTGCGATGAGTTACTCGCTAGTAATCAAATTTTTGGTTGCGGAAAACCTTTTAAAGTGGTAAAAAAAGAAGACGGAACATATATTTCTGAAATTTGCGAATACATTTAACTTCTACGCATTCTTTTGGGCCATGCGTCTTCTCATAACAGGCCATGACTCATAACTTTCCTGAAAATTTTCATAAGCATCGTCATACGCGTCAATGTCTTCAAGCAAATCGTTTTTCTCTAGTTCTTTATACGCTTCTGATTTTTCAAAATCTTGCAGCAACATCTCCCAATAAGGATCATATGGATTTTCATCAACATATTTGTCACATTGTTCACAGCATCCAACTCCGTCAACATCCTTGTAATTTCCAATATAGTTTTTGCATTTGGGTAGACCACCTCGGCATTTCTTTCTATAAATTCTTTTCGTCTTTTGCTTATCCATGTCTATATCAAATTTGCTCTATTTTGATATAGATTAATAAAAATCAATTTTATTATATATTTGCATCTAATTCAATAATCATTGGATAATGGTCTGAATTATAAGTTCCGCAGAACTCTGCATATCCTTGATATACATAAGCTTTTTTAATTTTATTGTTCAAAAATGGGGTTATCAATATGTGATCAATGAGAGAAAATTCGGTCGGAACTGAAACACAATTGTTGTTTTTATCCCACCAATCAGAAAAACGTAAATTCTGTGGTATTTTTTCCTCTGCAGTTTTCAATTCGTATTTTCCAGCATAAGTTCCAAATTTGCCCTTCATAATATCTAACACATGTGAAGTAGGTTTATTATTATTTAAATCCATAACCTCTGCATCAAAATCGTTAAAATCTCCTAGAACAATGATTTCATATCCTTTATTAACATATTGGAAAATAACGTTTTGGAGAACTTGGGCTTGGCCTTCTCTCTGAGCACATCTTGATGAATCTGTTGGAAAGGCAACTAAATGAGCTCCGACAAACAAAACATTGTGTCCATAGAACTTGAATTCAGTAAAATAATGTTTGCTGACGCCGGTTTGAGTGGGAGCGCCTGTATATCCACATTTGGAACCACTAATAGGATAACTTATTTTTTCTTCTGTTCTAAAGAGATTAACATTGGGATCAATTCTAGTTATCATTCCCACGTTTTGACCGGTTGCTGAGTCGGTGCCTTTTTTTAAGTAGGGTTTATAACCAGATGCGCTTCCAAGGCTAGCGACCAACTGATTCAATTCGTCACACCCTTCCACCTCACAAAAATTAACAATATCAGGGTTTAATTCAGTGATAACTTTTGAAACAGTTTCTAGATGAGTTGTAGCCTCGCTCACATTTTTCCAACTGCAGCCATCCCCAGGACAGTTTGATGCCGCAAAATAATCAATAAAAAACCATTCTACGTTGTATTGCATTATCTTGAAAGTTGGTTCTCCAGACGTGATCCTATTTACAGGAGTCGTTGGCACCACAGGACATTCTGTATCCGACTTTCCAAGTCTTAGAAACCCAATGAAGAGAGAAATAAGTATTCCTTTAAATATCATTTTTACTATACTCGGTTATTTATAATTTTACTGAAAAATATAATTAACTATTAAATTTATAAAGCAAAAAATTGATATACAAATATATATTAGTATATATCAATAAGACATGTTCTCTCCTGTAATTAAACTACCTATTGCTATTGTTTTAGATCAGAAAGAAAGAGAAACTAAATCTAAATGCGATTCATCCCCAGTTTATAAATTATATTTTGACGGATGTAGCAAAGGCAATCCAGGTCCAGGAGGCGCCGGCGCCGTTCTATATAAAGACGAACAAGAAATATGGGCAGATTCTGTGTATGTCGGCAAACGAGTTACTAACAACCAATCCGAATACACTGGACTAATTGTTGGTCTTAATTACGTTGTAAATCAGCTGCAAATTAAAACCTTGTTAGTAAAGGGAGACAGTCTGCTCGTTATTAAACAGATGCGCGGAGAATACAAAGTAAACTCGGCAAATATATTAGAGCTGCACAATACTGTAAAATCTCTAGCAAATAGATTGGATTGCATAGAATATGAACACGTTTACAGAATTGACAACAAGAGAGCAGACGCACTAAGCAATGAGGGGCTGTTGAAAAACATAGAATAATTGTATTGGCTTGAACTTGCTCTGTTCGTATATTCTATGCAGTAGAGTATAACTGAAACTTGATTCGTAAACAAAAATATAAACATTATTACAATATTGCCCAATCAATAAATCATAAATAGCTGCAATGTCGCGACTCGCATCCATTTTTGGTGTTAAAATGTAATTATAGTCATTGTCTTTCAAAAACTCAATCACTTTATTATCGTAATTATGGGACAATATAATTGTCATGTCGGTTTTATCAATGTTTTTCTTTATTTGATCAATGTATTTTTCTTCTATAACAGTTTTAAACTGCATTTGACACATATCGTTTTGCTTTGACCAACATTCAATCGCATCACTTTCCAATCGCAAATGAATACAATTTATTTTTTTATTTTTGTTTTTGTTTTGCGAGAGAAGCGACTCAATATACTCCTTTGCCTTTAAGATCATTTTATAATTAAAGGTAATGCTTCGCAGCAAACCTAAGCTAAACGGAGAACAATCATTATGTATTCTCAAAGATGGTGTCAAAACGGCGTTTTCAAAATCATGGAAGATGTCTGATTTTAAATAACCTGATTCCTGTTCATAAATTTCTTGATAAGTAATGTTGTTTATGCCGTATGTTATATACAACTTTAAATTGTTACGATTTAGTGAAATAAAAAACGCGTCCTTAAAGTATTTAACTGGGTCTCCAAATAAGCTGTTTAAATTTATATTTGTGCTCATAAAAAACCTTTTATTTTCGCGAAAAGCCCTTATTTCATTTGTTACATCAATTGTAGTGTTCCCAACACCATACTTTGCTTCTATAATATCAAATGAAAAATCATAATAATCTATTAAAACCATATTATAATTTTTTAAAAATTGGTTTGTTGCGTCAAGATTAATTATTTCGCTGATATTGCAGTAATTTGATGTATCTATTTCCTTCAAATATTTGCCTATAAATAAAAAATGAATATTATTTCGTAATGCGTGGCCACAAGTATAAAGAATTGAATAAATTTGATTACAAAATCCACTATTTTTTAGCGGAGATATGTCAAGAAAGCATGATTTCATTTAATGCAACTAATGAAATTATACAATTTGTTTTTAATTTTCAATTTTCAATTAATGATATATTTAATCTTGGAGGAGGCTTATATTTTAAAAAGTCAATTTGCTTTATTGTTGTTGGAAATTCATCATAGCCGTAAATGTCCTGTAACATGAGCCATTCAAAAAGGCCTCCCAAATAAATAAACACGTTTGTAAAACCAAGTTTTACGAGTTGGTCGTATTTTTTATAGACCTTTTCGTCGCTATAATTGCGCCCATATATTAGAATTCTTATGCGTTTACTTGAATACATGTGATGGTTTATTATTTGTTCTTCTTTTTGCGCTGGAACCGTGTTCACTATTAGACAATTTTGCTCCGACTCTGGAAGTGTATTGATTAACAAATATATTTCTGGATTTTTGCACGCAGTCTGTATATCTTCAAAATTAATTTTTTGCATAGACTGAGAATTTCCCATGGATTTATTATTAATTTGCATTTAAGTCATGATTCAAATTAAAATTGAACTTTAATTTGTAATAAAACTGGAATTAAATTAAACAACCATGCAAGCAGAACAAATTCAAACAAAAGAGGAAAAGCGTGCGGCTAATGCGCAGAAACGCGCTCAATCAGCTGCAAGAAAGGTGCAAAAAAAGGAAGCCGAAGAAGCAGAATTTCAACTTGCATTTTATGAATATACCACAGCAAGCGACCGCGTCTGTATGTTGCGCGAACAGATTAATGGACAAATCACGATTACTGGTTCATTTGAAAAAATACAAGAGCGAGTCCAACAAATGAAATGGATAATTAGAGATTTGAAAGGTAGGCTGGATAGAGAGATGGTTGTTTTTAGACGATGTCAAAGAGTCTACGATAGACTTATTTATAAGAGAAATTTGGCCGCAGAAGCGGTTATGTTGAAGCAGGATACACGGAGATTGGTTTCCAACGAGAAGAAATCTGCGAAAGAGAGTGCCATTGTATCCAATAAACGCATTGATTTGAACAAGGTTTTACTGCTACCAGAAGTTCTTGTTGACATTATTCAATCATATTTGCCGTATGAAATTCGCAATGAAATGATTGAAGAGCGTTATAAGCCGTTTAAATTGATATCTAACAATTTGTCAATACTCACCCTTCGTTCATTTCTCATGCACATTTGCTCACAGCCAACGTATTTTACTCTACTAACAAGCGAAGAAAAACGCAACCAAATATACGATAGACATACATGGGGAGGAGGAAGATGGAAACCAGATTGGGCAAAATACCATGAAAGGCCATACATTTTAAATAAACTTGTGCATACAATTCGTGTTTTCAAGGTTTTGAACCCCAAAGCTGCATATAATTTTATCAGAATGCTTTGCATTTTGATAAACCCTGAAAAGAAATACAGAAATATTAAGCCAGTAATTAGATTGACCTCCGTCCCTGTTTAATTAAAATTTACAACGATCTCAACCTTCTCCTTCTTGATGCTCTTTGTTGCGGAGATAGACAATTCTTCTCTTTTCTTTCTTGTTTTACAATTGACACTTTCAACAACTTGTTCCTTGCGCTTACTAGTGCTATTACGACTGTTCATATCTTTTTCTATCGTATCATAATTATCTTCAATATATTGGATTACCTTATTTTCCAACGTCCATTTGAAGAAGTTAAGCTGACCAATTGTGGTCTCAATGCAAGATGTTCCTTTGTAAGGAATGCTGATTCGGTCCCAGCGACAAAATGGGTCAAAACGTTTCTTGCTGTAAGCCTTTAATTTTAGCTTATAGTCTACATAAACCTTAAACCTTCGCAAAAAACCATTAGAATCTTCAAAATTATATAGAGTATAATACTTTTTAGCATAGTTAGTTGCAAACCAATCAACAATTCTTAAGGAAATTTTTGATTCGCCTGTAATTATTTTTAGCATGGTGTTCAGATTTTCTTCATTCTTATAAAAGTCCATCAAGTTATTTAACAATAAATCATTCTGCGTTGTATAGCCGCTTGTTGCCATTATTAAGATACTTTGTTGTCTTTTTAAATACTTATTAACAAATTTTATTAAACTACGAATTAATATAATTTTTATATAACATTAATGTATAATGGATTTGTCTAAACTTTGCACTCCTGCGTTGATCTACTTTGTCCTTGCCGCTATCAGCCTTGTTATTGCCTTGTTCAAAAACTTTCAACTTATGAGCCTTGTAACTAAGGGCATTTTTATTGCCGCCTGGACTTGGTTCTTGAACTTTTTATGCTCCAAGGGCTACAAGGCCATCTCTTGGTTCTTAGTGTTGTTGCCATTCTTGCTTATGCTTGGCGTTTTCGTCATGGCTGCCGAGGTCGTTAAGTCTGCCTCTGCGTCAATGGTTCCCAACACCAATACTCCTCAACAAAGAACCAGAGAGGCCATGGGCCCATAGTCCACATGAAATAAATTAATTATCCTCCCTGAATTTCTCCCTTTCTAAGGAAGTGCTAATAGGCTTTAAAAAATTCTCTTGAACCATTACGTCTTCAAGATAATTTCTTTGCATAAACGGACTCATGCCTATTTGACCAACCATTTCTCTCTCCGCCATCTTATTGTATGTGTTTTCTCTCTTGTTCATAGGCTTGTCTGGATTAACAAACACTTGTTGTTCTTCTAAACTCCAAATATCATTCTCAGACAAGAGTGCTTGTTGAAGCGCGACGTTGGCATTTTGTTGTGGATTGTCCTCATAATTAATTTGAGACTCAAATTGATGTTGTTGCTGTTTAATAACTTTTCTAGCGCTTTTTTGATATGGCTCTCCTTGAGTCCACTTCCATTCTATCCAATCATTCCACGTGACCTTTTTATTTGATTGTGAATGCTCCATTATAATATTAATTTTATATTATAATGTTTAACTTTTAACAATATTTAATTGTTTTGTGAATAAAAAAGCATCCTTGCCAATTCTTCGCCTTTTTAAATTGCATGCTAGACAGGAAATTAATAAATTACCCTCATTATGACCTACGTCATTATCAATTCTATCTAAAGTCCATTGACTCATTTCTCTCACAATGTCGTATAATAGAAAGGTTTTTTCTCTGCAATAATGACACTGCAAGTTGCTTTTATGCAAAAGATTGATTGTGTCTTCGCTTTTAATAAATAACAATTCATTATATCTCTTCTTTAAAAGATCCTGTTGTTTATAACTTGCGAGTTTCTTATCTATTTGACTTAACACTTGTTTATGGTCTTCTAGCTTTAAAAAATTTGTAGTTTTATCTTGCAAGTCATTCACAATTAATTCTTGATTCTCTAATAAATAATACTCTTCTGGGAGATCCATTTTTTCTGCAGCTTTTCTAATTTTGGTAACCTTCTCCTCTTTTTTTAGTTTTTTTATTTGATATCTATTGGACGTGCCTATAATTGTGATTTTCTTTTCGCATTCCATATTCAATAATATATATATACTAAAATTATTTTATCTAGTTTTTCTAGTATTAGTTTTATTCTTAGTAAGTTTTCTATTTTGCTTGCTTCTTTTATTTTTTTGCGTTTTTTTGAATTTTCTGGTTCCTTTTTTCAAATTTTTATTTCCTCCTAATTTTGAATT
>Ga0209088_10000875_pt1 | contig 20358 bp, 14 predicted proteins | sample S_140625_EF_Meta_FD_187324 | JGI IMG/M metagenome (GOLD analysis project Ga0209088, IMG submission 187324) | Freshwater microbial communities from Lake Simoncouche, Canada to study carbon cycling - S_140625_EF_MetaG (SPAdes) (version 2) | ecosystem: Environmental > Aquatic > Freshwater > Lake ... | reverse complement strand
TGTCTTTCCTGGTCCTGTCTTTCCTGGTTTTCTCTTTCCCGTCTTTCCTGGTCCTGTCTTTCCTGGTTTTCTCTTTCCAGTCTTTCCCTTTCCAGACTTGCCGCAGTTTCCGCTTTCAGTCTTTCCCTTTCCTCTTCCTGTTTTTTCTTCTCCAGTGCTTCATCTGATACTTTTTTAGCTGCTGCTGTTGCTGCTGCTTCATCTGCTGCTCTTTTAGCTTCTGCTGCTGCGTCATCTGCTGCTCTTTTAGCTTGTGCTCTTCTAGCTAGTAGTCTTTTATCTAGTGCTCTTTTAGCTAGTGCTGCTTTTATTGTAACTCTTGCTTTTTTCTTTTTTAGATCTTCCGCTGGTCCTCCTCCTTCTCCACCTTCTGGTTCTCCTGCTCCTTCTGTACCTGATGCTGCGGCTACAAGTGATATTACAGCAAGAGCTGTGGCTATTTCATCAGCTTGTGAAACTATATTTGCTTTATTTTGTGGATTAGATTGTTTCTCATTTGAATTTCCTGCTCCGTCTGCTCCTTTATATCCTTTATCTCCTTTTTCTCCTTTTTCTCCTTTTTCTCCTTTTTCTACTTCTCTTTCTCTACGATCTCCTGCCACTGCCAGTCTATCTGTATCTGCTCCTTCTCTACTAAATAAATCATCAAGTAAGTCTTTAATAGCTTGTATCTCTCCTGGATCAAGATTTTGCCCTTTATATTCATCTATTAACTTTTTAAGCTCAGGAAAAATTTTTGAAATTTCAAATTTAGGATCACTATCTGAATTACTTATTAATTGTCTAATTTTTGCTTCTATTGCTCTAACTTTTTTTGAGCGTTTAATTTTAGCATTTAATGCATCAAGAATTTGTAATAATCTTATTTTAAAATTATTAGTATCTTCCCTATCTAATCTTGTTTTTTTAAAAAATTCAACAAATTTTTCATATTCTTGGCACTCATCAGAATGCGACTTTAAACATAATTCGTTAAAAAGAGCTCGCAACATAAACTGTGAAAATGAGACTGACAAGCGTTCGTGTGATGCTATTCTATGACGTATGTTTTCATCTAACGCATCTTTCTTTTGTTGCTCATCTGAAGCTGTTAAGACTCTACTTTTAGCCAATAATTTTTTATGTATGTATAATATAACTCTTATTTCTATTTTTAAAGCATATTTCAATGTTAATAACTCACTTGGTGTTTTTGTTGTTGTTTTAATTGGTATAGTTGTTGTTGCCATTATATAAATATTATTATATTTACTATATAATAATATTGTAATAATATTGTAATAATTAGATAAAATAATAAAATAATAAACTAATAAAATAATATATAGTAAATATATTATTATGACTGCTACTTCAACAAGCATTGAGGAAAAAAGAAAAGAGTGGTTACTATTAATAGAATTTATCAGGCGTAAATACGGTGAAGATAAAGCACAACTTATTGAAGCAAATGATTATTTAAATAGAGGCACTAAAAGTGTTTCTCAATATTATAGAGATTTATATCCAACTATAGGTACAGAAGATTTAAAACTACCTCAATTATTAAGGAACCCGGAATTTTTAACTAATGTTTTAGCCTCAACACAAGAAAACATATCGGAATATACCGATATTTATAATGAAACTGATATTTTAATGAAATCATTGGGTACTGCGGGGGATAATATGTATATACAATGTAATCCAGTTGATACTAATGGAAATGTAATAGATGAAACAACTAACTCATTTGGAACTAACACATCAAGTTTAAATGCTATGTTTGAAGAATTAGGAAATAGCTTTAATCCTACGTTTTTATATAGTAATATCGGGTTACAAACATTTATAAGTATTCTTTTTTTTATTTTAATTTATTTTATAGGTAACTATATGTTCATATCATATCCTAGAAGCGTTATTGCAAAAAATATTTAATAACATAAAATAACATAAAATAAAATAACATAAAAAAATAAAATAAAATAAAATAAAATAACATAAAAAATAAAAATAATTAAATATTAGATGCGCTATGTGTATCGCACTCAAGAGGATTAAAATTATCTATGCTGGTAATATTTTCCGGTCTCCTATCTATTAAAGTAACCATTTCTTCTTCTAAAGTTCTTGTATTTAAATGATTATTCAAAGTTTTCATTTTTGAAGATTTATTAGATTCTGTTTGAGCCATAGCTCTATGACTCACTTTTTTTGAGCGTTCCAAGAAGACATAAGCAACTATTGCAAATAATAGTGCAATAAGAGGATTAGTGTTAACTAATAATATAATGAAAATAACAATAATAGAGAAATACATATAAACATTATTTATATGCGGAGCTAAATTATACGGCGTTGATACATTACTTATTAAATATAACAATAATAATATAACAAAAATCATTTCGTGTGATTTAATATTAGCCAAAGTCAAAGCACTACTCTTTAAAGTTTTGGTGACGTTATTAATAGAATTCATTATAGTATAATATAATATTTTATTAAAAATGAAAATTGTTTTTAATTATTTATTTAAAGCGCTTAAAATTTAACTAACAAATTATTAATAAATATTAATTTATTAAATTAATATGTTAATTAAAAAGATTAGTCCTAAAAATCGAGAGAATTATACTGACTTAATGCCGGTTATTGCTAATTTAAAAAAAAACGGAATAAACAGTTATTTAGGCGCTAAAGGATATACTATATATAAGTTATGTTTAACTCCTAAAATAATAGATTTCATAAAAAACGAATTAACAGTAAAACCCTCACTACAAAATTCGTATGTTGAGGCAAAATCATTTCCAATCTATCAAGAGTCGGAAAAGAAAATTTATGTGCCTCGTTATTGGGGGATTAATATGTTTGGTTATCCTAAAACATTAAAAATTCCATTTGGAGAAAATATAAATCTAAAATTTGAAGGATCATTGAGAGATTATCAAACAAATGTTCTAAATGAATATTTAAAAGCTATAGATTTTGGGGTTAGTGATGATAAAAATAAAGGTAATGGATCAGCATTAATTGAACTATGGACAGGAGCAGGAAAGACTGTTTTAGGGCTTAAAATTATTGAAGTACTGAAAAAAAAGACCATCATTTTTGTCCATAAAACATTTCTAAAAAATCAATGGATAGAGCGGATACAACAATATTTACCAAATGCACGCATAGGTTCTATTCAGGGTCAAAACATTGATATTGAAAATAAAGACATTGTTTTAGCTATGATACAAAGCGTAAGTATGAAGACTTATAATGATACTTTATTTGACAGTTTTGGATTAAGTATTTATGACGAATGTCATCATATGTCGAGTGAGGTATTTTGTAATTGCCTAAAAAAATGTAATACATTATACGGACTCGGATTAAGCGCAACAATGAATAGGAAAGACGGGCTAACAAACGTTTTTAAAATGTATTTGGGTGATATATGTTATAAACATTCTAAAAAAGGCTCACAAGACGAAGTATTAGTAAAAGCAATCGATTTTACTATTGATGATGATGAATATAATGAAGTGGAGCGTGATTTTAGAGGACAAGTTAAATATAGCACAATGGTTAATAAGGTTTCAACTTTGAACTTGCGCAGTGATTTTATTGTATATGTGTTGGAAAGCGAATTATTTATTAATCCAAACCAGCAATTTATTGTATTAGCACAAACAAAAAGTTTATTAAATTATTTATATAAAGCGCTTGTTCACAAAAATATAGCTTCTGTTGGGTATTATATTGGCGGTATGAAAGAAAGCGAATTAAAAAAATCAGAGAGTAAAAATATTATTTTAGCAACTTTTAGTATGGCCGCTGAAGCATTAGATATTAAATCTCTGACAAGCCTTCTTTTAGCAAGTCCAAAATCGGATATTGTTCAAGCAGTGGGGCGAATTTTGAGAGAAAAGCATAGCAATCCGTTAGTAATAGATATTATAGATGGGCACGAAGTATTTCAAAATCAATTTAAGAAGCGCAGGGCATTTTACAATCAAAAAAACTATAGAATATTTCGCACATCAAATGAAGATTATGTGCAATATGTTAAATATATGCGTTCGCTAAATATGAACACAACTAATAGCACAACTAATGATAAATTAATATTAGAAAATGAAGTATTTAGCGTGAATAAAGATGAACACTTAAAACAACCGACAAGCATTCAAAAATTATGGAATTATTTACTAATTAAGCAAAATAAAAATAAGAGCAAAAATAATATTAATATTAACGACATTAACGACATTAACGACAATAACGACAATAATGACAATGAATATAAATGTCTTATAAAACTATAAAACTATAAAATATTAACATATTAAATATTAACATATAAAATATTAATAATATTTAATACTATAAATATAGTATATAACTATGGAACTCAATGATAAAACTAAAACAAAAACTAAAAGAAAATCCGTTCAAATAAATGAACCGGAAATAAATGAACCATTACCTAAGAATGAACCAGAAATAAATGAACCATTACCTAAAAATGAACCAGAAATAAATGAACCAGAAATAAATGATCCATTACCTAATAACGATCCATTACCTAAGAATGAATCACAACTAAATGAACCTATTAACCACGAAGAACTAGCGTGGAAAATTATTGATAAATATTTTGCTCAAGATCCAAATATCTTAGTCAAGCATCATTTAGAATCATATAATGATTTTTTTAATAATAAGATACATAATATTTTCAAAGAAAAAAATCCAATATTAATAATGAAAGAGCAAGATGAAGAAACAAAAGAATATAACTATAAAGCAGAATTATACATAGGCGGCAGCAGTGGAAAATTAATCTACTTCGGTAAACCTATAATATATGATGAACACAGAGAGCATTATATGTTTCCAAATGAAGCACGATTAAGAAATATGACATATGCACTAACATTACACGTTGATGTTGAGGTCATTTATTATATTATGAATGAAGACGGTGTATACGTAGAAACAAGATCATTATTAGAAAAAATGTATTTAGGAAAATTTCCAATTATGTTAAATTCAGATTTATGTATTTTAAACGGTTTAGATAAAATTACAAGATTTAATATGGGTGAATGCAGAAATGATCGAGGTGGATATTTCATTATTGACGGTAAAGAGAAAGTCCTCATAAGTCAAGAAAAATTTGCCGATAATATGTTATATATTAAATCTGATTTTAATGAGTTATATAGTCACTCGGCAGAAATTCGATCAGTCTCAGAAGATGCATCAAAACCTATTAGAACATTCAGTATAAGAATATTGCGACCAGACACTAAACACAGCAATAATCAAATATTGGTCAATATTCCAAATGTACGTAAGCCAGTACCTTTATTTATTTTAATGAGAGCATTAGGTATAACAAGCGATAAAGAAATCATTAAAATGTGCCTTCTGGATTTGAAAAAATATGAAAATTACATTACTCTATTTACTCCATCTATATATGATGCCGGAAATATATTTAATCAGGAAGTAGCGCTTAAATATTTAGCAACACTAACAAAAGGAAAAACGCTACCACATATTTTGGAAATATTAATGGACTATTTACTACCACATATTGGAGAGAATAATTTTATTGATAAGGCGTTTTTTATAGGGCATATGGTAAAAGAGTTATTACAAGTTTATAAAAACGATAAGAAGCCCACTGACCGGGACTCTTTTAGATTTAAAAGAGTCGAATTAGCAGGAACACTAATTTATGATTTATTTAAAGAATACTATTCATTACAACAAAAACACATATTTCAGAAAATAGACAAAGAATATTATTATAAGCAAGGCATATATCAAAAAGATTTTATTAGTTTAATCGAAAATAATTATTTAGAATACTTCAAAGAGCGCGTTTTGGAAAATGGATTTAGAAAAGCATTTAAAGGAAATTGGGGAGCAGAAGAACATACAAAGCGCCCCGAAGTTGTCCAAGATTTAAATCGACTATCATATAATTCTTTTTTATCTCATTTACGAAAAATGAATTTACCACTTGATTCAAGTGCAAAAGTAATTGGACCGCGTCTATTACATTCATCTCAATGGGGAATAATAGATCCTGTTGATACTCCCGATGGAGGAAATGTTGGACTACACAAACATATGTCGCTCGGCTGTTTAATAACAAGCGGCTATTCAGGTAAAACAATTATTGAGTTATTGAGAACAGTGTTTTTTATGGAATTATTGAATGAATGTGTAATAGAATATATAGCTCATGCTACGAAGGTATTTGTAAATGGTGCTTGGAGCGGTATTGTTACAAAACCTGTTGAAGTTATAGATATGCTAAAAAAATATAGGCGCATTGGCTTAATACCAATATATACAAGCATAAGTTGGTCCATTAAAGATGATATTATCTATATTTATAGTGATTCTGGTAGATTGACAAGACCAGTATTATATTTGAATAATAATAAACCATGCTATGAAAGCGAGATAATATATAATAAAATGCAGTCTAATGACTTTAATTATAATGAGTTATTAATTGGATTTAATAAATTTAAACTCTATAATTCAGAAAAAAGAGAGAATAACTTAACATCAAGCGACGTTATTAATTCGAATAATGTTTTTTTTAATTATAATGAGCTATATGATAAACCAAATACTACAAGCACTGAACATGCTTTGGACGAGTTAATGGTTAAGGCAGGTATTATTGATTATTTGGACACCGCTGAAAGTGAAACCGCCTTAATAGCAAATTATAGTGAGCAAATTACGAAATTTACAAGCCATTGCGAAATTCACGCGTCGCTAACATTGGGAGTTATGGGAAATCAAATCGTGTTTCCTGAAAATAATCAGCTACCGCGCGACCTGTTTGCGTGTGGACAAAGTAAACAAGCAGTAAGTTTATATAATTCAAATTATCAAAATAGGATTGATAAAATGGGAGTAATATTAAACAATGGTCAAATACCACTTGTTAAAAGTCGCTATTTAAAATATATGTACAATGAAGAACATACTTGCGGAGTAAATGCTATTGTAGCTATTGGAAGCTATGGGGGTTATAATGTTGAAGATTCAATATTATTTAATGAAGGGTCAATTAATCGCGGTATGTTTAACACTACCTATTTTAATATGTATGAGTCACGCGAAGAAAGCACAAAAGTTGCCGGTTCAAATATAGACACTCGATTTATTAATATTGAATCTAAAAATGTTGTTGGTAAAAAGCCCGGATATGATTATTCTTTATTAGATGCCAACGGATTAATACGAGAAAATAGTCCATTGGATGATAGAAAAATAGTTATAGGAAAAGTTACAACAAATATAAGTAATCCGGATACTTTTAGCGATGCGTCCATAAGTCCTAAAAAAGGACAATTGGGATATGTGGACAAAGCATTTATTACGGAAGGCGAAGAAGGATTTAGAATAGCTAAAGTTAGGATTAGAGAAGAACGACAACCAGCACAAGGAGACAAATTTTGTAGTCGTTGTGGTCAAAAAGGCACTGTGGGATTAATTATTCCTGAGGAAAATATGCCTTTTAATGCTGACGGAATAAGACCCGATTTAATAATTAATCCGCACGCTCTTCCAAGTCGTATGACAATAGGGCAACTTGTAGAAACATTAATGGGAAAAGCGTGCGTCTATTATGGTGGCTTTGGTGATTGTACAGCATTTGTTAATAAAGGATCAAAACACGAATTATTTGGATCATTGTTGCGAAATATAGGTTATAGTTCGACTGGTAATGAATTAATGTATAGCGGAGAAACAGGCGAACAATTAACAATGGAATTTTTTATGGGACCATGCTATTATATGCGTCTTAAGCATATGGTAAAAGATAAAATTAATTATCGCGCTCAAGGACCAAGAACAATGATAACTCGGCAAACGGTTCAAGGACGTGCTAATGATGGTGGATTGCGAATTGGTGAAATGGAGCGCGATGGCATTATAGCACACGGGGCAACCGCATTTTTGAAAGAGTCTATGTTAGACAGAGGCGATGATTATTATGTAGCAATTTGTAATACAAGCGGTACTATTGCTATATATAACGAATCTAAGAATATATTTATTAGCCCATTTTCAGACGGACCTTTAAAATTTTCAGAGAATTTTGAAAATACTATGAATTTAGAAGTTATTTCCAAATATGGTAAGTCCTTCAGTATTGTTCGTGTTCCTTATAGTTTTAAATTATTAATACAAGAATTACAAGTAATGAATATTCAAATGCGTATAATAACAGAAGACAATATAGATCAATTGACATCGATGAACTATGCTAAAACAATTCAAAATTTAAAACTAACAAAATTATCTCGAAAAGAAGAAGAAGAGTATAATAAAAAATATGATGGGAAAAGTTATGATGGTGTGAGATCAAGAGAAAAACCTAAAACAACGCAAGAAGTTATAGAGGAAGATAATAAAAAAGAGATGATAGATTTAGCTGAAAAAGGAGCTATTATGCCAGATAAATTAATAAGCGAAGGCGACGATACAGAAGACGAAGACAATAATGATGGACTAAGTCAAGTAACTATTGATTCTATAAAGCGAGCCGAAGATGAATTTAGCAGATATCAAGATTTAGATGATGAAAATGAACCTATTAAAATAGGAGATGTTGTAAATGAGGATGAGTTAGGTATAGAAGATTTGAATGATGGAAAAAATAGTGAGTCGAGTCAAGAAAGTAAATCAGTTTCATTTATGCCAATCGAAGATAAAAACGTAAGTGATAAAAACGTAAGTGATAAAAACGTAAGTGATAAAAACGTAAGTGTTCTTCAGTCAGAAATCAAACCAATATTATTAGAAAATATTACAAGCGAAACACCTGCAGAGGTTGAAAAAATAAATACTGAAAAGAGCGAAAATATGAAAACTATAGTTATAGCTAATCAATAATCATTTATTTATTTAACTTATATTACTAATAAGTTAAATAAATATAAATAAATAATGTTACTAATCCAGAGGCATAGTCGAGTATGTTATAATTATTAAACCTAATATTACAAATAAGAGTATTAATGGTAACAATACTAAGAACCAAGAAATTTCTTTATAACCCGCTTTACATAGCGAATTTAATATAAAAGTCCAAAATAATATATAAATAGCTTTAAAAACAAATATCATAAATGTATTTGGTAATTCGCATTCAAAGTGCCCCAAACAATACTTTGTTGTATTTCCAAAATTTTGAATTGCTATTACAATAAAAATTAATACGGATATGAATAAATAAATAAAAGCCGGAGTGCATAAAGTTTTAAAATCCTTTGCAAATTTATTTAAGTACGCCATACTATAATTTATAGTAATAAAAAATATAATTTTAAATAAACTATAAACTATAAACCTCTAAAATAAACTATAAACTTCTAAACTAACTATAAACCTCTAAAATAAACTATAAACTTCTAAAATAAACGTAATATTTTAAACTTTTCAAATATAATTACATATATGTACTTGTTGCTAAATCAGGTTGATCTAATGGGGATTGGCTTGGTTGGTGTGTATACCCATAAAAATTATTATATGATCCAGTAGCATAATCTTCAATTTGCTGAAAAACATCAGAAACCATATTTGAACCACCCAACATCGTGCTATTAGTATTAGCACATCCTATTTGTTCTCTGTTTACTATACGTTTATTGCTAAGTAATAACCTCTCTTTTTTAAATTTGCTTTGTAATTCTTTTATAATATTTGGATTTAAATTCTTAAACCTTTGTTCTATTTTATAATTTTTATTTGTTAGCGATTTAGTGTTGCGCTTGTGTTTGCGATTTGTATGTGTATGTTTTGTTTTTTTATTACTATAATTTTTTTTACGTAATTTTTTTGTATGTTTATTCATATATTATTATATAATATATAATATAAAAATATAAAAAATAGTAAAATAGTAAAATAGTAAAATAGTAAAATAGTTAAATAAATTTTTTATTCAATATCAACGTGTGTAATCATATGTCTCCTACAACAGCTTTTCTTTAATTGTAAAAGATCAAGAACTTCGCCTTCAGGAGTTTTATCCATAAAATCCTTTGTTAAATATAATACTTTATTAACTTCCATAGATTTATCAATTTTTCGTTTTTGAACTTCTCGTTGATAATAGCGATACTTATTTGCTAATACTTTTCCACACGTAAAACATTTTACTGGAATAATCATATGCCTATATTATATGTTTTATATAAAGATATTATATTTATATAAAATTCAATTTTAATAATTAATTTTACATTAATGTACTTAAAATAGCAGTGTCGTCTTCAAGGTCCACTTTGTTATAACCTTCAAAAACAGCTGCTCTGCTTAATGTTAGCTTATCATTAGTATTCTCTTTTAAATCTATATTAAAATAACTTAAAAGCATCATTATAGCTATAGTTGCTAACAATATATATATAATTGTGTATAGGGATTTTCCAAAGTTAAAATACATAATATATGTTGTATAATATATATTGTATAATATATTGTATAATATATATTAATAAAATTGAATACTTGTTTATTAATATTATTACTATTATTACTATTATTATTAGATAAAGTAACTAATGGAACATCAAGATTGGAGTGCTGTTACTTTAAATGCTAAAAAGAGTGTCAAATTTGAAAGCTCTATTCAGCCTAAACCAAAGCCAATTATAGTTAAGCAATTAGTTAGCGTCGAGCCTATTGGTAAGCTAATTGCTCAATCGCGATTAACATTAAATAAGGACCAGAAACAATTTGCGGCATTATTAGGAGTTTCACAACAAATGCTGTCTAGGTGGGAGAGCAATAAAGAGCTACCTAATAACGCGCAAATTGCTCTAATTGAGAAAATTACTAAAGTTAAACTGCCTCGATGTAAAAAGATGGTTGTAAGCGAGGAATAAATATTAAAAAAATTTATATAAAAATCGCTCCATATTTTTTTTTACTCTTCTTTATTTTTCAATATCTATTAATTTATTAACACTCCATAGTAGTGATGTAGGTCTTATAGATCTTTCTGCAAATGTACATGATTGACATTTATCATCAAACAAATGATATTTATTATCAAATTGCCACATCCATTCACCGCGTAAAGTATACAATACCATTGCTATTATGTTTGGATTTATGAAAATACCAAACAACAGTCCACACATATTATATATATTAGGACTCATAGGCCTGCCAAAATGTGTTTCGTCTATTTTACTAGCCATATAATAATGATAATTAAAGTCAGCTTGCTTTATTTTGCTAAATCCTATGCTGGTAATTTTATCAGAAAGTGTTTCGCCTAATTCATCGTAAAAATACCAACCTCCATAAGCGCGCTCAAGAAGATATGCATTTAATGTGTCTTTACATACTTTCTTATTCATATGTAAAGTTGAAGTAAATAATAGTTTATAAGGCGAATCATCTTTATAATAACGTTTTACATAATTCATTACTTTTCTTAATTCTTTTTCTGCTTTTTCTTCTCCGCTTTTAGAGCAAGGATAACTTTGAGTAAGATGTTCTAAAGACCCCCAAAAAGTCACAATATCATACTTTCCAACAAATTGCTCCTGAAAATCCCGATAGCTTCCTAAATACACATCATAATTTTCTTCTTTTAAGCTTATAACTTGTTCACGCGATATTGACATTGCTGTGGTTTTAATATCTACAGTTTTGCAATATTTAATAAAGTCACCATTTCCACAGCCAATGTCTAAAATAGTTAAATTTTTATATTCGCTTGGATTAATATTTAAATAATGGAAAAACTTTTCATATTTTTTAACACTCGCAAGTTCTGGACCAAGTTCTTTTGCTTGGGTTTCATCCATTAAAGAATTATTGTCCGATAAGTCATTTAAATACATACCTTCTGTTAAATTAGTGTTGTTTTTAAGGTAATTAATATAATATGTTGTTGTCATGTCATAAAAAAGTTTTGTTCTAGATTCCCCGTCAAAAATGTCTATATTGAATTTTACATATAATATTTCATTTAATATTAGAAGAACTATTGGACCAGCTAAAAATAGTACATTATCAAAATAATATGCTAAATAAATAAATAGTAACCATATATTCAACGTAATTAATGTGTTTATATTTGTTAATACACATAACGATTTAAGAACCATACATATTACAACGTGTAATAAAATTAAAAAATATAATAAAAATATATAAGACATTAATATATTTTTATTATATAAATTTTTTATAAATTATCCGAATAGTTTTTTTATCTTCTTTTGGATTTTTTATTTGCATAAGGGGCTTTTCTTCTTTTGCGTAATGTTTTTTTACCACGACGACCCTGTCCTAATTTTTTTGCTTTTTCAAGTGCTATTAATTTTAATAATTGTGTATATATTATTTCGGCTATATTAGTTGGAAGATACTTACTTGTTGTTGTAATATTAAATGGCAGTGCTAAGTTGATTTCATTAATCTTAGGCAAAATATCAAGTTCATTGGGAGTAGGAGTAAAAACAGCATTGTCTCCATATAAATCATCATCAGTGTAATCATATTTAACCCTAAATCTGTCAAATGCTTGTTGTACGTGATTATGCAGTTTATTTTTGGTGAGTGTTCTATATTTTTCTTCTAATTTTTTAGATTTTTCTTCAAATGTTCCGCTAACTTTATCATGATCGTTTTGACTAAATTCCATGTACGCACCTTTAAACGTTTTAATCTTAAATACTTTACCATTATACATAAATATGTGAGTATCATATAGAGGGTTTGTTAATGGGGTAGGTTTAAAGTCATTTAAACTTTCTACAACATTTTGTTTGTCAACTTTAGCAAATGTATTATGGATCATAGCTTCATAATAAGCTTCCTTTGTATTAATGTCTTTCTGTTTTTCTTTAGGATCTGTTTTGTTAAGAATTCCTAATAATGATTTTAGCAAATCATCTTTAATCAACTCAACACTAATTGGTTCAATACTATTTGGTCTTGGATGAGTAGTAGTTCCTAATAGACTGTATAAAGCTGTTGCGTCACTAGAAACTTGTGTTGGAGGTTTTTCGGCGACACAAAACTGCGGACTATTTTTCGCTAAACAAAATTGAGGAGTAGTTTCTATTGTGCTAATTAATTTTGTTTCGCCTTGCTTAATTCTTTGCTCAGCATTTCTATAGGCATCTCTAATACCTCTAACTAATGTGTGTAAATTTTGTTCTGCCAAACAAGCTATTACATAAATTTGTATTAGACAATTGGAATTATAATATGTATTACAATGTGCTTGAATAACTTGTAAAGCTTCGCTCATCAAAATTGGACCGCAACTATTAATATTAGTATTAGTATTAGTAGCTGGATTATATTTGTAACCTCTTAATTGTTCTTTATAATAGGTGCTGTATTTTGTATCACAATCATAGGTTGTTGCGCCCTCTTTTAGGAGTATTGAACTACATTCACAGTTTTTTGTATTTTTAGCATCCATATTATATATAATTTCTTTTCCAGGTGAACCTTTCGTTCTAAGTGCTTCTGGAATACAATGTAATATACCCGAATAAAATTCCACAGGAGATTCTTGTTCGGGTGTAAAAAATAGTTCAGGAAATTTGTTTGTTTTTCCAGGTTGATGACTAAACTTAAAAGCAGGATTAATAGATTTTCTTAGGCTTGATTTATATTTATCTGGATATATATCACATAAAAATTCTGCCTCTTCGTCATAAGAGGATATACAATTACCTAAATTAGCAAATGTATATAGTTCCACATTCTTTGGTATATTAATAGCATGATACTTTCTTGTTATTATTGCACTATCACTATCTCCGAACTGAGTTGAAAGTATAGTTCCGTGCGCATTAATAATGTATGTTGCTACTTGTTTTTTTGAAGATTTTGAAGATTTTGGAGATTTTGGAGATTTTGGAGATTTTGGAGATTTTGGACTTTTTTCCATATTATATTATTATTATGTTATAATAATAAAATATTTTATTATTATTATACTACTTTTTTGTGTGTTTTTTGCTCTTAAGATTATGTGTAAATCTTCTTCTTCTTATGTGTTTAGTTTTTTTTGGTTTTTTGTATTTTTTACGTAATGTTTTTTTACGACGACGACCCTGTCCTAATTTTTTTGCTTTTTCAAGTGCTATTAATTTTTTTAATTCATCATAGACTCTAATAATTAAGTCACTATCAACTAACTCACTATCTGTAACGCTTTTAGTAAATGGACGAACGAAGCTAATTGTATTGAATTCAGGCAAAATAGTAATGTCATCACCGCGCTCCGCTCTAATTTTATTTAATGCATTAATTAAATAGAAAACAAGATACTGTCTACTTAATGCTCTATGTTTTTTTTGTAATTGTTCAAGTCTTTTATGTCGTGGGGCATCAAACTTGGCATCTTGTTCTCTTGTAAATTCCGTATATGCGTCTTTATAAGTTATAAATTCAAATATTTTAGATTCTATACCAAATCTATGTTTAGATAGATGCGATTTTATTAATGGTAGTGCTTTAAAGTCTGATAGATTTTCTACATAATTTGTAAGAACAACTTTTGTAAGTGCATTATTTTTTGGTTCACTAACTTCATAATAAAAGTTCTTTAAGTTAGCTTTACTTTGCAAATATGTTGTTGGTGGTTCAAATGTTGGTGTTTCTGTTGGTGGTTCAAATGTTGGTGGTTCAAATGTTGGTGTTTCTGTTAGTAATTCTCTTAGTGTCTTGCGGATTCGGGGCTGTGAAGTTAAGTCATTAAGCCTTGCCATAATTTGTTTTGTACTTATGTTCGTATTAGTACTTACTACTTCTGGGTTAATTTGCTTAACATTTTGTGGAAGAATTGTGTCTGATGTTACAAGTCTTACACTAGTTGATGGAAGAGTAGTGATTGGTGTTACAAGTCTTAGGCCAGTTGGTTCTGGATTGTCAGTTACAAGTCTTGTGCTAGTTGGTTCTGGATTGTCAGGATTCGCTAGTTGTTTTGCGTGGTTATATGACCTCTTATAATCATATATTAATGTTTTTAAATCCCTTTCAACCAAACATGAAAATATATAAATTTTTATTACACAATTGACTTCATAATATCTATTACAATGTGCTTTAATAACTTTTACAGCTTCGCTCATTAAAATTGGACCACATTTACTAGTATTACTATTAGGATCATATTTGTAACCTCTTAATTGTTCCTTGTAATAGTCGCTATATTTTTTCTCACAATCATAGGGTAAATTAATACTATTAGAAACAATTGAACTACATGCACAATCTTTTGTATTTTTAGCATCAATATTATAAATTATTTCTTTTTTTCTTGAACTGGTTGTTCTAAGTGCTTCTGGAATACAATGTGTTATACCTGTGTAAAAATGTGCTGGAGTATTACTATCGGGTGTAAAAAATAGTTCAGGAAATTTATTAACTTCTCCATGTTCATGACTAAACTTAAAAGCAGGACTGAGAGACTGTTGTAGTTCATCTTTATAATTTTTACATATAAAATCCGACTCTGTTTTATACATCGGAATACACTTTCCTAAAGTATCATGTGTATATAGTTCAACATTTTCTGGTATAGTAATAGCAAAATATTTTTTTGTTTGTGGACTGCCTAATATAGATGTGAGCATAGTTCCATGTGCTGAAATAATGTATGTTGCTACTTGTTTTTTTGGAGATTTTGGAGATTTTTCCATATTATAATAATAAAATATTTTATTTACAATTCGAGCAATTTATAGCCATTAGTGGTTTTAGTTATTCTAAATTCTTGGCTTGAACTATGAATTTTATTATGGCAAGTTTCGCATATATTTATTAAATTCGCCTTATGATTTTTATTAAATTCGCCATTAATAATTCCATCTTTTGCATTTTTCTGGTATTGTAAATGATGGACCTCTGTCCCTTCGTTGTTATTACATAATTCACACATTCCACGCAATTTGTTTGCATTATAGCGGCTCTTTTTTGCTTCTAACACACTAACATTAGATTTATTATATTTATTTCTAATAGCATATGCCCGTTCAATAAAATCTTCAGGTAAGTCCAGTGATTTACAAACTTCAAGCCCATACATAGACTCTCCTGGTCCTGTGCGTAATTTTCTATTATAAACTAATGTCTTTTGCTCACGATCAAAAAATACACTCATATGATATATTTTCATAGAATCCAGATTTTTCACCTCTTCATATTCTAAAATTTCGTGAAAGTGAGTTGCAAATAAAAAGGTGCTCTCTAAAGAGTGCAATCTCTCCAAGCTCGAAACAAAGATGCTTAATGCTGAAGTCGATTCGGTTCCACTACATAATTCGTCGCCTAAAATAATGCTTTTACTATTAGCATTTTTCAATATTGTTCGCAATTCGCACATTTCTACAGCAAACGTAGAGAGACCTTTGAAAATATTATCATTACCTAATAGTCGAGTAAATAAATATTCATATGGATAATAAGTAAATTCTTCACACGGCACAAACATACCCGCTTGCGCCATAATAATAGCAATTCCAATAGATTTTATAAAGCTGGTTTTACCCACAGCATTTGTTCCATATAATAATAGTCCGTTATTAGACGTCCCAATTTCTAAATCATTAGTCACATATAATTCATTAGTATTTAATTGCTCTATTAAGCAATGTCTAATTTTTTTAAAGTTAACATATGATTTGTTAGAGCTTTTACTATTACCATTAGCAATAACAGGGCGGCAATAGTTATATTTTAACGCGTTATATGCTTTAACATAACATACATCGCTTAGTGCAATAAATTGAGAGATTTTGCCAAGTAGTGAAAATCTCTCGTTTTTAATATTTGTATTTGTATTTGTTACAACATTATATATAATGTTTTTGAATTCGCACAAAATGGCTTTATAATTGCTATTAATTTCTTCTATTAGCTCTTCTCGTGAATTTTGAATGTCATAACATATGCTATCGATTTGCTGTGAATAAACAATAATGTTTGAATTAGCAGATCCGTGATTTTTAAATAAAATGCTCGAGAGATCGATTTCAATAATTTCGCCAAATTTACTATACTTTGAAGTATAATTAATATATTCATATTTTGTTCCTGACTTTTCAATAATCTTTTGTATAATTTCCTTTAAAATTGCTCCTCGCCGTTTTGTAGTAATTAGCATAACCTCATTTTTAGAAGTTTCGTGAAACTTAATATAGCTGCCACTAACAAAATCATCATTTATTAACGACGGATTTGATATATAATCGCTGTTTTTATCTTCATTAGTCTCTTTTTTGGATGTTTTTGCTTTTGCCTTAGCTTTGTTCGAATTAGTTGTTTTTGATTTTTCATATTCCATTAATAAATTAGAGAAAAAAGACGCGATTGCCTCTAATTGCTGTCGCGAGTCAAGTGAATTCTTATATAGCTTACTTAAATTTGCATTATAGTTTTGATTAATAAAAAACATAGATTCTAAATCATTGTTATTTAACTTATCGATCACAACATTAAGCTTTGAAAGGTCAAATACATTACTAATATAATTATTAATTTTATTACAAGCGGCGATTATGTCATAATTAATAATGTTTGAAATGTAAAGTGCTAACTCCTTATTTTCCTGAATACAAGTAATTTTCTCAAATAATTTTGAAACATTTGAGAGATTGTTATAGAGGCTCGCAAAATCACGCGGTTCAATTTTACCTAACACAAGCTTTCTATCTATTTTTTCAATATCTCTCACATTTAACAAATAGTCCCTAATTGTTTTGTAAAATTCTGTTTTAATTAAATGGTCTGTAACATCATAACTGGCGTTTAAAATAACACCATCACAAATTGGATGTAGTAAATCATAATTGAATTTGCGTTTACCCGCATTTGTAATACAATTATTTAAAAAGTTTGCTACACAACCTAACTTACCATTATGACGCTGATCACTAATCATATTTAACTGTTTGAGAGAATGATTTGCCAATATTAATTTAGAATTAATATTTTCAAAGCACGGAAAATCAATGTGTTTAATTAGCGAAGGATTGTGTTTGTCAATAAAATCAATGAGAAAACATAAGCTCTGATTAGCAATACTATAATTTTGAAATTCAAAATTGCTTCTGTATGCTCCTGCTCCAAATATTTTATCAATGAGAGTTTCTTGATATACTTGTTTTTCACAATTGTTAGCTATTTTCTCAAAGCTATCAACTGCTTTGCTATTAATATCAATAGCTTTGCTATTAATGCCAACCTGTTTTTCATCTAAATATATTTTATGTATTTTTTGCGCATTAATATTTGCATAATTAATAACATCATCAATATATGTGTTTTTTTTAAGTTCTGTAATATTAGCATTTAATTCACTGCTATTCATTTTATTGCTAATAATAATTACTTCGCTCGGATTATAAATAGAAATATATTTTTCTAATTGATCGTAAGTTGTTGGACTATTCTCATAAGGCTGTGAATATTCATAATTTATTAGTTTACCTGTTAAAATATCAATAATATTTAGTCCAATACTAAGAGTTTCGTTTTTAACAACTTTATTTGGTTTGCTGTAATGTATCCACAAGCATAGTGTATTATTGCTTAAATTGGTGTTGCTATTCGGGTTTTCGCTATCAGAGTTAGTGTTGTCATTAGTATCAAAATATGTCCCAGGAGAGTATATACCAACCAAGCTTCGACTTGTATTTTTCATTTGTAAGTCCTGAGCAAAAATAATAACAGTATAACCATTATTTAACATACGCTTCACATATTTATCAAGTTGAGGTAGTCCGAACCCAGCCATAACAACATTCTCGTCATTAACTGTCGTATTCTTGTTAGCTATAACCATATCATTAATTTGAGCAAAATCCACAATATTACTTCCTTCATAAATTCCTTCGCCTTTTTTAATAGCATAACATTCGTAAAAACTGCCAACCTGCATTAGCACCAATGTTTTACTTCCATAAATTTCCTTGTAGTTTTTAGTATGTTCTAAATACTCTTCTACAAGTGTCATATTATTGTATTAATAAAGTATACTCATTATAAATACAATTTTAGCTCTAAATAGTTTTAATATATTAACTTCTCGAGTTAACTGTTTATTGTTTATTATTTATTTACCCTTTTTGGGGACAATATATCCACCTCCTCGCACCCGGCTTAATACATTATTAACATAATTGACATCTTGATTTTTTCCATTTAATTGTATAAAATCTTTGTCGTTTTTTAAACTCATTGATGAATTTCCTATTGTTGCTAATCTTAAACGTTGCAATCTTAAATCACTGCTCATATTTTCTAACGGCTTTGCGCACACATTTGACGTTACTTTATTTGTTATTGAACTATAGTCAGCATTTTTTTTTAAATTTTCAGAATTATGAGAAGAAAAATTGAATGCACGTCTTCCTAAAATAAACGTGCTCGTTCTATCTGTAACATTACTACCATTTGAAGGCATATTCTTTGAAATGTGTTTTGACATAATTATTATATAATAAAAAGTTATTATTATTTATTATTATTTATTATTATTTATTATTTATAATCTCTCTAAAACATTAAAACAATCTCATTGAAAATTTAGATTTATTCTTACTAAGTGGTTTTGGTTGTACAAGAGTTGGTTTTTTACTAATTGGTGCAGTTTCAGATTTTGAAACAACTTGGCAACTTATGGAACAACCTGTTAAGCATGAATTGTTTGAATCAACTTCAGTATCAATAATAGTATTTGTCCCTAAACCAACTTCTTCTACAACGTTAAGAACTGGAGCAACTTCTTCAACAACGTTAAGAACAGGAGTAACTTCCTCTACAACGTTAAGAACAGGAGCAACTTCTTCCTGAACTGGAGCAACTTCTTCAACAGGAGCAACTTCCTGAACAGGAGCAACTTCCTGAACTGGAGTTACTTCCTGAACTGGAGCAACTTCCTGAACTGGAGTTACTTCTTCAACATGAGCAACTTCCTGAACTGGAGTTACTTCTTCCTGAACAGGAGCAACTTCCTGAACATGAGCAACTTCCTGAACATGAGCAACTTCTTCAACAGGAGTTACTTCTTCAACGTGAGCAACTTCCTGAGCAACTTCTTCCTGAACTGGAGTTACTTCTTCAACAGGAGCAACTTCCTGAACTGGAGTTACTTCCTGAACAACTTCTTCAACAGGAGCAACTTCCTGAACTGGAGCAACTTCTTCAACAGGAGCAACTTCTTCCTGAACTGGAGCAACTTCTTCAACATGAGCAACTTCTTCCTGAACTGGAGTTACTTCCTGAACAACTTCTTCAACAGGAGCAACTTCCTGAACTGGAGTTACTTCTTCAACATGAGCAACTTCCTGA
>Ga0209088_10000874_pt1 | contig 20382 bp, 12 predicted proteins | sample S_140625_EF_Meta_FD_187324 | JGI IMG/M metagenome (GOLD analysis project Ga0209088, IMG submission 187324) | Freshwater microbial communities from Lake Simoncouche, Canada to study carbon cycling - S_140625_EF_MetaG (SPAdes) (version 2) | ecosystem: Environmental > Aquatic > Freshwater > Lake ... | reverse complement strand
CCTGCTCAAGCCGATGCTGGCGAGGGGCGAACTGCGCTGCATCGGCGCCACCACCCTCGATGAGCACCGCCAACACATCGAGAAGGATCCCGCCCTGGAGCGGCGCTTCCAGCAAGTGTTCGTGGACCAACCCACGGTGGAAGACACGATTTCGATCCTGCGGGGCCTCAAGGAGCGCTACGAGGTGCACCACGGCGTGCGCATCGCCGACAACGCCCTGGTGGCGGCGGCGGTGTTGAGCAGCCGTTACATCGCCGATCGCTTCCTGCCCGATAAAGCGATTGATCTGATGGATGAATCGGCGGCCCGGCTGAAGATGGAGATCACCTCCAAGCCTGAGGAGATCGACGAGCTCGATCGCCGCATCCTTCAGCTGGAGATGGAGAAGCTCTCCCTGGGCCGTGAATCCGATATCGCCAGCCGCGACCGGCTGGAGCGGCTGGAAAAGGAGCTCTCCGATCTCTCCGAGCAGCAGAGCGGCCTCAATGCCCAGTGGCAGGCGGAGAAGGGGTCGATCGATGAGCTGAGCGCCATCAAGGAAGAGATCGAGCAGGTGCAGCTGCAGATCGAGCAGGCCAAGCGCAGCTACGACCTCAACAAGGCCGCTGAGTTGGAATACGGCACGTTGGGCGAACTCAACCGCAAGCTGGCCGCCAAGGAGGCGGAGCTCACTAGCGGCCACAGTGGCAAAACGCTCCTGCGCGAGGAGGTCACCGAGGACGACATCGCCGAGGTGATCGCCAAGTGGACCGGCATCCCCGTGAGCAAGCTGGTGCAGAGCGAGATGGACAAACTCCTCCACCTCGAAGACGAACTCCACACCCGCGTGATCGGCCAGCATCAGGCCGTGACGGCGGTGGCGGATGCGATCCAGCGCTCCCGGGCCGGCCTCTCCGATCCCAACCGGCCGATCGCCAGCTTCCTTTTTCTGGGCCCCACGGGGGTGGGCAAAACCGAGCTCTCCAAGGCCCTAGCCAGCCAGCTGTTCGACAGCGAGGAGGCGATGGTGCGGATCGACATGAGCGAATACATGGAGAAGCACGCCGTGAGCCGCCTGATCGGGGCGCCTCCGGGCTACGTGGGCTACGAGGAGGGCGGCCAACTCACCGAGGCCGTGCGTCGCCGTCCCTATGCCGTGGTGCTGTTCGACGAGGTGGAGAAGGCCCACCCCGATGTGTTCAATGTGATGCTGCAAATCCTTGATGACGGCCGCGTGACCGATGGGCAGGGCCGCACGGTGGATTTCACCAACACGATCCTGATCCTCACGAGCAACATCGGCAGCGCCTCGATCCTCGATTTAGCCGGCGATCCGGCCCGCCACAGCGAGATGGAGCAGCGGGTGAATGAGGCGCTGCGGGCCCACTTCCGGCCCGAGTTCCTCAACCGCCTCGATGAATCGATCATCTTCCACAGCCTCAAGGCCGAGGAGCTGCGCCAGATCGTGGACCTTCAGGTGAAGCGGCTCGCCCGAAGACTCGAGGAGAAGAAGCTTGGTCTTCAGGTGGAGGGCGAGGCCCTCGACTGGCTGGCCGGCGTCGGCTATGACCCGGTGTACGGAGCCCGGCCGCTGAAGCGCGCCATCCAGCGCGAGCTGGAAACGCCGATCGCCAAGGCGATCCTGGCGGGCACCTTCCCGGCCGGATCCACCATCGCCGTGGCGGTGGAGAACGGGCGGTTGGTCTTCCATGCGGGGGTGGCGGCCACCCTCAGCGGGCCCGTGCCGGCGTTGGTGTGAGGCGTTGATGGGAGGTGCCTGGGACGCCCGCCGTTAGGGGGCGTCCTCCCCATCAGGATCGTCACTCCACTGGGAGAGCCAGAGGCGGCGCCAGGTGCCACGGCAATCCTGGCGCAGCCGCCGATGGCTGAAATACCAGAGCCGGTTGAGGGCAAAACTGGTCTGGTTGTACCGGAACAGCGCCGAATCACTGGAAATCGTGGCGCTCTGGCGGGGATTGAGATCCAGCATGGCCTGATGGGCAAAGCCCCCATCGATCTGGTCCACCTCAGGATTGGCGCGGATCCTGTCGCGATAGTCGAGATCCTCGCCGTAGGCCGGGTGGAAGTTGGTATCGAAGAGGCCCAGCCGGTCCCAGCAGAGGGCGGTGAGCAGAAAAGCGGAAAAGCCCGCGGGATTGGGCAGCAACGGCAGCACCTGGGGACGGGAGACCTCCATCCGGGCCAGGGAGGATTTCAGAATGCCGGGCGCGAAACGAACATCGTTATTGGCGAGCAGGGCGATCGGCGCCTCGGGAAAGCTGGAGAGGATCAGATTCCAGCTCGCGGCCACCCCAAGGTTGCGGAAGGGCCTGGCCACGTGGATGTGGTTCACCAGCGGATGGCCTAGCTGGCAGAGGGCATCGAGGTAGCGCTGCACCTCGGTGGAACCACGAGGGCTTTCGCCGTCGGCATTGGAGTGCGGCAAGACGCTGTTATCAACGACCGCCAGGCGATCCACCGGGTGATCGAGGCTTTCCAGCAGTTCCGCCAGCAGATCGGGGCGGTTGAGGATGGGAATGCCGAGCAGGGGCAGGACATCCGGCGAAGCTTGCTCGGGTTGGCACCGCTCAAGGATCTGCCAGAACTGTTCAATCAAATCGTGGTCGTTGGTATGTTCGACCACCAAGGCGATCGAACTCCACAAGGCTGGTTGGCGCAAATGATCACGATTGGGCCGCTCCGGTAAGGAAGCTGCCCAATCGTGAAGCCATTGGTGCACATTGTAACGGGCTTGATGAAGATCTCCCCGGCTGATCGCATCAGATATGAGCTGTGCGCGGCCGGGGCTATCCACTACTTGGTTCAGTGATCCGTGGTCGACGAATCGTTATCAGGAGTTATAGGACTTCTTGTCAGCGCTATTGCCGATGTTGGTCCAGGTGTTGTCACCGGTGGTGTAATTGTACTGGGTGGTGCCGATGAACAGAACGTCTCCGGTACCTGCACCGGTGATGACAAGTCCTGTAATGCTGGCACCTTGGGCAAGGCGCACCACATCGCTCATGGCGTCGGAGCCGAGGTTGACGCTCGTGTTGGTCACATTGCCGCCAAAAACCACCGAGTCGCTGCCAGATCCAGTATTGAAGGTGTCAGAAGAAGAGGCGAAGTTCACGCTCAAGCGGTCGTTGCCGCTGCCCATGTTCACCGTGTTGGCGGAGCTGGAGCCGATAACGAGAACGTCGTTTGTTGTACCGAAATTAAGATTGGAACTTGAAATGCTTGGGGTTGTGGCGTCGTTAACGCCCTGAATGCTGACGTTGAGGCCGGAGCTGACGGCATTCTCGCCTTGAAGCGTCAGGTTTTGAATCTTGGTATTGCCATAATTCTGGAGAAGGTATCCCGCGCCTTTGCCAGCAGGACTCTTGTAGACCGTATCGGTCACGACCAGGGCGTTGGTGGGCGCCGTTTTGTCCGTCTCGATGACGTAAGAAGCCTGGCTAAAGGTGATGGTCTGGCTCACGGCTGTTTGGGGGTGATATGGATCTGTCCTTGAATCCTACCATGGATGGACAGAAGGTGTACAGGTGAGCGTGGCCTTGGCCCCGATGTCAGAATCCGGTGACAAGCACCAAGCGCTCCTGCAAAAAATCGCTGAGCTCGAGGGCAGGGCCACGACACCGGAGGCGTGGAAGCTTGTGGCGGCGGGCTATGAAGAAGCCCGCCGTCTGTATCCGGGAAAACATCAGTACGTCGTCAACCAGGGCAATGCGTTCTGGCTTGCCGATTGCCCTGTTGAGGCCCTGGGTTGCTACAAGGAGGCTCTGCAGATGCAGCCAGATAGTGCACTGGCCTACCGCGGCCTGGCCAATGTGCTCACGGACCTGGGCAAGTACCAAGCCGCCGACCGGGCCTTTGAACTCGGTCTCCGCTGGGGACCTGACCCCGAGACGAATTGGAATCGGAGCCAGTTGCTGATTGGTCTGGAGCGTTATCAGGAAGGGTACGGGCTGGCCGAATGCCGCTGGGATCTGAAGGCCGTTGCGCACTGGCGCGCACCTAAGGATCGCTGGGCAGGCCCACGCACTGAGGACGGGCATCCATCAGGGGATCCCCAAGGGATAGACCCTGGAAGACCGTTGCTGGTGTGGAGCGAACAGGGTCTTGGCGATACGTTGCAGCACCTGCGCTGGCTGGGCCCGCTGCAGGCGATCCGGGGTCCCGGAGCGCCGCCGCTGGTGCTGGAGGTGGAGGCCTGCCTCGTGAGCCTGCTCGAGCAGGCCCTGCCGGATCTGGTGCCAGGCACGCGCGTGGTCGCCAAATCAAGCCAGGGTCCGATGGCTTGGGATGGGGAGCACATCTCGCTGCTCAGCCTGCCCTGGTTGCTGAAAGGGGCTCCGGTGCCGGAGCGGGCCTCCTGGCTGCAGGCGGACCATTGGCTCCAACCCCAACGGCGCCCCGCCGGCAAGCCCCGCATCGGGCTGGTCTGGGCAGCCGGAAGGAAGCTGGACGACCCGGTGACCGCCCGGGAATACTGGCGGCGGAGCCTGGATCAGGCGTCTCTGGGGCGGTTGATCGAGGGGCTGCTGCAGCAGGGGGCTGAGTGTGTCTCCCTCCAGTTCGGTGAGGATCGCGATCAAGCGGCTCCCTGGAGCGATCGGCTGGGCGAGCCCCTGAGCCCCATGGCCGATTTTGCCGCGACCGCCGATCGGCTGGCAGAGCTGGATCTGGTGATCAGCGTGGACACGGCCATGGCCCATCTCGTGGGAGCCATGCGGCGGCGCATCTGGTTACTACTGCCCTTCAGTGCGGCACCACGCTGGAGGGCTGTTGGGGATTCCACCTCCTGGTACGGGACCATGCGGCTGTTTCGCCAGGCAAGTCCCGGGGATTGGACGAATGCCGTGGATGCCATCCTGGCGGCCATCGCCAGCGAGCCGCCTTGCCCCACCTGATGGGGCCATTCCAGCTTGAGGCGAGCCTTCAGAGCGATAGCGGATCGGCCTGATCTTCATTAGGGCTGCCCCTAGGATCGGCTTTACAGGCCTTTTGAGCAACGATGTCGATCTGGAGCCGCCTCTTCGGGCGTTCAGGAGCTAGCGAAGGTGCATGGCCTCCGATTGATTCGCTCGTGGAGGAGCCGCGTCAGTCGGCGACACGACTCGGGGCTATCCCCCAGATCACGCCCTGGTCCACCAGCCGGCTTGCCTCGATCCTCCAGACATTCCAGACCAATCCCTCCATCCATCTCTCCCAGGAGGCCCGCCTGGCGAGGCAATGCCTCTCGCAGTTCTGGCTGCAGGCTCCGGTGGATCAGCTGGAGAGTTTGTACACCTCGGCCGTCGGCGATTGTTTCCGGGTGCTGCTGGCCTCCGGCTTGGCGCAGATCGACCTGACCCGTGAGGAACAGGTGTGGCGCAACACCCTGGCCGATCGGTTGGGTCAGGCGTTCGCGCGGCCGGAAACCACCAATGTGTTGTTGGCCCTGATGCCCTATTACCCGCAGGGCAAGATGCGGGTGGCGGATCCCATGACCCAGATCCCCTCTTGGCTTTTGCAGGATTACGCGCGCCTGTTCGACGCCGAGCTCCTGCAGCGCATCTGGCAACCAGCGGGTCTGTTGGCGCCGGCGGGCCAGGCCTATGGGCCGGCGCCGCGGTTGGGCCTCACCAATCCAGTTGTTGCTGCACCGCCAGCACCGGCGGCACCGGCGGCTCATCCGTTGCCACGGTTGAGTCGGCAGCGGGGGGCTGAGGCGCTGGCGGCGGTGCAGGAGGTTGATTTTCAGCGGCGTATGAGTGGCCTGATCAACCTCTTCGTGATCGATCCAAGTGATAGCAAGGTGGTGGAGAACCTGATTGAGCTGCGGCGGTTGCTGGGGCAGATCTGGTTGGATGCCCAACCCTCGCAATTGCAGGCGCTGTACAGCAGCGATGGCTTCGGACGGCTGTATCGCGAACTTTTGGCCAGTGGATTCTCACGGCTCAACCTGATCGAACAAGACCGCTATCTGCGCAACCAGCTGGCAGGGCTGGTGGCGGACATGAGCCAGCCCGGCTCTATCAGCGCCCTGATGGCGGCGCTGCCCTTCTATCCACCGGGCAAAATTGCCTTCGGCGGTGGGGAACAGCACATGCCGGAATGGCTGGTGCAGGAAATCGGCTCGATCTATGGCCAGGCCCAGCCTGCGGAGGCAGCTGCCGCTTCGGGGGGGCAGCCCTGAACCTTTGAGTGAGGGATGGATTGGGCGATCTTGCGGCCCTTTGAAGCAAGGTTTTCGCCTGGGGGATCGGATTGGCCCGTTGCACGATCAGCTGGCGCCTTGACCGATCTGATGATCGTTCTAGTGGTGAAATTCCTTCCAGGCCAGCCACCAGGCCAGCAAGGCCACCATCGGCAGCAGGAGCAGGGGCATCACCGCCAGGGAGATGAGGGATCCGGCGCCGAAGGCATTGAGCAGTAAGCAGAGCAGCAGGTAGAGCAAGGCCACCGTCACCACCACATTCCAACGGCGGATGAGCTTTTGGCGTAGTCGCCGCCGCCAGGAATGCAATTGGATGCTTCGGCGCTTTTTGGTGGGAACGTGGCTCCACCAGGCGTGATCGCCGGGACCTTGGGGCGTGGCCATCAACGCAATCGCTCGAGATTGCGGCGCTGGTTCTCCACGAATTTGAGCAGGATGTTGATGAACTTGCGCTCGCTCAGCTTGATATCGGCGGTGAGGCTCATGCCGGCCTGGAGGGGCACTTTTTTAGTGATCAGTTTGATGCTCTGCCGCTCGAGGCGCAGCACGGTGGGGTAATAAAGGCCCGAGGCATCGGTGCCTAACACCCGCTTCTGCTCATCGGCGTTGAGGGCATCGGAGCCTACGCTGATCACCTTGGCGGGGATGTAGCCGAAATCGCTGGCCTGGTAGGTGTCGATCGAGAGGTCGGCCTTCAGGCCGGGACGCACGTAGCCCACGGCCTGGTTGGGCACCCATACGCGGGCCTGCAGGGCATCGAGGGGGACCACCTTGAGCAGGGGTTTGCTGCCGGTATCAGCGCTCACCCCGGTGCCCTGGGCTACCACGCTGCCCGGCCTCACTTCGATGTCGAAGGCCACGCCATCGACGGGTGAAGTGAGGAGGCCGTACTGAATCTGTTGTTTGGCGAGGCGGATATCGCTATCGGACTGTTCAATCTGGTTGAGATTCTCTTCGATCTTGCGGCGCAGTTCCACGCTGGTCACGGCGCTGGAGTTGGCGAGCACGGCCTGGAGCCGGGCGATCTCGCGCTGGTCTTCGGCAATGCTGACGCGGGCCTGTTCCTGCTGCTGGCGGAACTGGATCAGCTGCACCTCACTGGCGGCACCCTGGGCCACGAGGGAGGCGTAGCGATCGGCGATGTTGCGGTAGGTTTCGAGATTTTTCTGGTTGCCGGCCAGATGCACCTGGGCTTTGAGCAACTCCTGGCGGGCGGTTTCGAGGCGGCTGGCCAGCTCTTCGGACTGGCTGGCGAGCTGGCGCCGCTGGTTGGCGCTGAGGCGGGCCGAGGCGGCGGCATCGCCGAGGGTGGCCTGGGCGATCTGGTTTTCGTTGAGGAGGCGCTGGCGGATGCCGGAGGCGGCGGAGAGCTTGCTGCGGGGTTCGCGCAGGTCGAAGCGCACCAGGGGGTCGCCCTTGCGCACCTGCTGGCCCTCCTTCACCAGCACCGCCTCCACCACCCCCGGGGCTGGGGTATCGATCCGCTGGGTGTTGCTGCCGGGTTCGAGTTTGCCGCGCACGGCGATGGTTTCCGAGAGGGGGGCTGTGAAGGCCCACACCGTGACCAAGGCCACGCTGCCCACGGCGGTCCACACCAGGAGGGTGGCGCTGCGCTGGCTGCGGTTCAGCAGAATGGTTTGCTTGAAGCTCCAGGGCTTGGTGGGGCCGGGGGCGGCTCGGCTGATCGAGGCCTGGAAAGGATTGGTGAGGGCGGCTTTCGGCGGCTCGGGGGGCTGGCTGGGCGGTGGGGTGGGGGCCTGGCCAAACACCCGGGGTTGCTCCTGGCTACCGCTGCTGGAGGTTCCCACCAGATCCACCGAGCGGAGTGGTTGGGGCGGCTTGTAGGTTTTGCGGTTGCGCAGGCGATCGAGCAGGTGCTCGTAAAAGCCGGTCAGGCCGTTGGAGTTTCGCCGCATCAGCCCATGTCCTCCTGGCTCTGGCTGCGATGGAGGGCGTAATACCAACCGCGCAGATCGAGGAGCTGTTGATGGTTGCCCACCTCCATCACGGCGCCCTGATTCATCAGAACAATGAAATCAGCCGGGCGCACGGTGGAGAGGCGGTGGGTGATGAAGAACACGGTGCGGCCTCGAAACGCCTCGAAGAGGTTGATGCACACCTGGCGCTCGGTGCTGGCATCGAGGGCACTGGTGGCCTCATCGAGGATGAGCATACGGGGATTCTGCAGCACGGCCCGGGCCAGGGCCAGGCGCTGCCGCTGTCCACCGGAGAGGCCGGCTCCCCGTTCTCCGAGGGGGGAGTTGTAGCCCTGGGGGAGGGCCATGATGAAATCGTGGGCACAGGCAATGCGGGCAGCCCGCATCATCTCTTTCACGGTGGCATCGGGCTTCACCAGCAGGAGATTTTCGCGAACCGTGCCATCAAACAGAACCGAATCCTGGGGTACCACGCCGATCTGGCGGCGGAGCGAATAAAGCTCCACCTTGCCGATATCGAGTCCATCGATCAGCACCGTGCCCTCGGCGGGCCGATAGAAGCGGGGCAGCAGCTTGAGCAGGGTGGATTTGCCACTGCCGGAGCCCCCCACCAGACCCACGAAGGATCCAGTGGGGATCTCGAGATTCACCCCCTGCAGGATCATCGGCGTGGTGTCGGTGAAGCGGAAGGTGACATCGCGGAACACCACCTGGCCCTGGAGGGGCGGCATGGGGATGTTCTGGGCCTCGGCGAGGGTCTGCTCGGTGTTGCGATCCACCACATCACCCACCAGGGTGAGCTGTTGCGTGGCGAACTGGAAGTTCTGCCAGGTGGACACCAGGCCGACAAGCGGACCGGTGAGCTGATCGGAGAGGATGCGGAAGGCGAAGAATTCGCCCATATTGATCTTGTTCTCAATAATCAGCCAAATACCGAAGGCGGTCACGAAAGTTGTGTTGAGACTGCCGATGAATTTGGAGATATTGGATACTGACTCCTGAGTGATCTTGAGCTTGAAATCTTCGCCCACAAACGAGGCGTAGCGGTTTTCAAATTCCCAGAGAGTCTTGAGTTCAGCGTTCTGGGATTTGATCGTTTGGATCGCAGTGATCGATTCGTTCAGAAAGCTGTAGGTGCGCACCGATTCGGCCATCGAAAGGCGGATCTGTTCGCGCACGATCGGGGTGCTCACCAGGGAGAGAATCAGCAGCAGCGGCAGGGAGGTGGCCAGGCTCACCAGGGTGAGCACGGGGCTGATCAGCAGCAGCACCACCAGAAACACCAGGCTGAAGAGCACATCGATCAGGGTGGTGATCGTCTGGCCCAGTAAGAATTCGCGCAGGCGATCGAGCTGGCTGATGTAGAACATCACCTGGCCCACGGGGCGGCTGTCGAAGAAGCCCTGGGGCAGGCGGAGCAGGTGTTCGAGGATCGTGCTCTTGGTGGCCAGGTCGATGCGGTTGGCCGTGTCGGTGAAGATGAAGCTGCGCAGGGTCCTGAGGATGCCTTCCACCAGGGAGGCCAGCAGAATCAGGGCGGCGATGCTGAACAGGGCGCCCACGCTGCGGCTGGCCACCACCTGGTTCAGCAGCACCATGATCCCGAAGGCGGGCACCAGCTTGAGCAGGTTGGCCACGAAGGAGGCCGCGATCACTTCGATCAGGGCGCGACGATGACCCTGCAGATAGGGGAGGTACCAACCCCAGCTGAAGCGGCGTTCCTTGGCATCGCTCTTGCGTTCCAGCAGCAGGAGCTCCACCTCGCCCTGGTCGTCGCTCAACAGGTCGGTGAGGGGCACCACGAGGGGGCCCATCTCGGCTTCGAGGATGTGGGCATTGCCGTGGGAATCGATGCCATCGAGCAGGCCGAAGCGGCCGTTCTGCTCGAGCACCACCGGCAGCGGTACGCGGGTGAGACGGTCGAGGGGGATGCGGCTGAGCAGCACCTTGAGGCCGAGGCCATCGAGGATCTGGCCGAGATTGATCAGGTTGAGCTGCTGTTGGCGCTGGAGGATGGCATCGATCTGATCGTTGATCGCATCCCGGTTGAGCGGCAGGCCGAAGTAGTCGGCGAGGGCACGCACGATCGCCAGGGGGATGTCACGCGGGCCGGTGGCCGGGGTGAGGCTGAGCTGGCCCTGGGGGCGCTGGGAGCGGGGGTTGGTGGTTTGGGGTGAGGGGCTGTATTCATCGGCTTCCAGCACCTCGGCGATCACCGCGGTGTCGGAGCCGGCGCGGGGGGCTGAGGCTGGTGGTTCCGGTTCGGCCGGAGCCGTGAGGCCGATCAGCCGCAACCAGGGGTCGCCGGTGGCGAGGGGGGCCAGGGGGGGAGCCGGATTGGGCCAGGGTTCGGCGAGCGGCCGGCCACTGCTGAAGAACCAGCGATAACCGGAGGGCAGGCCGAGGCCGGTTTCGGGGCCGGGCACCTGGCTGCGCACGGTGGAGCTGGTCAGGGGTTCGGGCCAGGCCTCGAGCTGGCTGAGGGCCCAGGGGTGGTATGGGGCCAGGGCCAGGAGTAGGGCGTGGAGTTCGGGGGCCGCCAGGCGGTGCTGGAAGGCGGCGGTGAGGGCGGGATGGCCCTCAAGCAGCTCATGAAACCGGTCGGCGGGGAGAAGCAGCGCCTCCACTTCGGTGGAGGCGCGCAGATGCTCGCAGGGTTGCTGGCGCAGCAGGGACACCCAGCCGGCGATGGCGCCGGGCCCGAGCCGTTCGATGGTGCGCAGGCCCTGGCCGCGGGGCGCCGGCGCCAGGCTGCGCAGTTGGCCGGAGCGGATCAGCAGCACCCCCTGGGGCAGGGCCTCCGGCATCAGCACGGTCTGGCCGAGCCGGAAGCGACAGGGCTCGAGCAGGGGTTCGAGCAGGGGAACCAGCTCGGGCGGCAGCTGATCGAAGGGGGCAAAGCCCTGGAGCAGGGTGCTCGGGGAGGACGCGGTCATTGGCGAGTTGGCAGAGCTTCGGTGGCGGCGGGCAGGGGCGGCAGGGCCGGCAGCGGCTCACCGGCGATCAGGAGGTTGACGCGCTCCTTCAGCCAGGCCTCGTAGAGCTCCTCGAGCATCCGCTGGGCCGTGGGTTCATCAAGGCGCGCCGGCAGATGCTCTTCCAGACGCACCACGATCCAGAACCGGTCGATGGGGAAGGGCGGCCAGATCTGGCCGGGTCGGCCCACGCGCAGGCGGGAGGAGATTTCGGGATGGGCGGTGAGGATCGGCATGGGTCCGATCACACCGTTGCTGTGGCGTTCGAGGCCTTCGGAATGGGTGCTGGCCAGGGCGGCAAAGCTGGCCTCGCCCTCCTGGACGCGCTGGTGCAGTTCGGCGGCCAGATCAGCGTCGCTGACGCGAAGCAGGGAATACACCACCTGATCGAGTTCCGGTTTGCGGCGCAGGAAGTGGATCTCCACCTCTCCGCCCCAGCGGTGGCGGCGGAAGCGATCGAGCCGTTCGGCCTGGCAGGCCAGCTGGGTCACATCCTCGCTCCGCAGGCGCTGGCGGTTGAGCCAGGGCTGCAGGTCCTCCGGTCGGGAGACACCATGCTGTTCGAGCCACTGGCGCTCCAGCTCAAGCTGGCGCTCGGGGGTGAGCGGGATGGCGCGGAGGAGTTCGTCGAGCACCCAGGCCCTGGCCAGGGCGGGGGCCACGCCCTGCTGGCGGACGAGCCGGTTGATCTCACTCAGGGTGATCCAGGGAAGGCCATGGCCCAGCTCCACCAGGGGCTGTTCGGGCACCCCACTCAGCGGCTCGGGGAGGTCGGCGCGACCGGCTGGGGGCTGTTCCATCACGGGACCCGCGGCTCGGGCCGGTGGATGGGCAGCTGCAGGCGTTGCAGGGCATCGGCCATCAGGCTGACGCCCCGCTCGCGACTCCAGGTGTCACGGGCATAACGATGGGAAGCTTCGCTCATCGACCGCCACAGGGCGTTGTCACGGTAGAGGGCCTCGATGGCTTCCAACCAATCCTGATCGCGTCGGGCGATCCAGATTTCGCGGCGGTCCCGCAGGCCGGTGGCCTCGGCGGCCAAGGGGCTGAGCACCTGGGGGATGCCGTGGGCGGCGGCGGCCGCCACCTTGCCCTTGAGGCCGGCGCCGCTGCGCAAGGGGGCGATGAACAGGCGGTGGCGGTTGTAGACGGTGGCCGGATCGGCGATCCAGCCCTCCACCCTCACGCCGCCAATGGCGCCCCAGGTGGACTGGAGGGTGGAGGGCATGCCACTGCCATAAAGGTGCAACTGCAGCTCCGGCAGACGTTCGCGCAGCTGGGGCCAGACCTGCTCCAGAAAGGCCTCCACGGCTTCGCAGTTGGGGGGATGGCCATAGCTGCCGAGGAAGGCGAGGCCCTCGCGGCCCTCGAGGGGCTCGGGCCGATCCGGCCCTTGCACCACCCAGGGGCAGGTGGCCGTGGGGGCGGCGGCGAGGGTTTCGGCCTCGATCACGGCCTGCTCCACATCCGAATAGCTGAAGGTGAGGTGCACCTGGCGGATCACCGCCAGCTCCTGCTGCTGCACCTGGCGCACCTGCTCAAGGGCCCGTTCGGCCGCCTCACCCTCCAGCCCCTGGGCGCGGGCGGCTCGCAGCTGGCGCAGGTGGTGAAGATCGGCATTGCAGAACAGCAGGCGGGCCTGGGGCGCATGGCGGCTGATCAGGGGGAGGCACTGCTCGGCCACGGTGTAGCGGGTGATGTAGATGAGCTCGAACTCGCTGCCCCGCTCCCGCAGCAGTTGTTCGAGGGAGAGCACGAAGGGGGCGTGGATCACTTCGATGCCGCGGCGCTGCAGGGCTTCGCTGTAGCGGCCGAGCCAGGCGAGGTTGGCGGGGAAGAAGGTGACCTTCCAGCCGAGGGCCTGGACCAGCTCCATCTCCACCACGGCGGCATGGCCACCCGCATCGCGATCCGGTCGGGGGGTCTCGTGATCGATGAAGAGGGCACGGCCGATGATGCCGCGATCCTTGATGCGTTCGGCTTCGTGGAAGCTCGGATCGCCGGAGGGCTCAAAGGCCTCGGCCCATTTGTGGCGGAACAGGGGGGCGTTGATTTCCTGGTAGCGCTTGAGGCCTTCGGTGGCGGCGGTGTCGCAGCCGTTGCTCACCCCCTCATGGTGGATCACGCGGGCCAGGGGGGTGTAGCGCACGGTGGCTCCGGCCTGGCGCACCTTGAAGGCCAGATCGGTGTCTTCGTAGTAGGCCGGTGAGAATTCGGGACTGAAGCCACCCACCTGGCGCCAGAGCTCGGCGCGGATCACCAGGGCGGCGCCGCTCACGTAATCCACCTGGCGCGCATAGGCGAAGCGGGGCTCGTAGGGGTTGCCGCCCCGCCCGTAGTTCCAGGGTTCGCCATTGGCCCACACGAGGCCGCCCGCCTCCTGGAGGCGGCCATCGGTCATCACCAGTTGGGCACCCACCAGGCCGGTGTCGGACCACTGCTGGAAGGGGGCCAGCAGCTCCTCGAGCCAGTGGGCGCAGGGTTCGGTGTCGTTGTTGAGCAACACCACGAAGGCGCCGCGGGCCACGGCCACGCCGCTGCAGCAGGCCTGGTTAAAGCCGCGGGCGAAGTCGTGGCGGACCACCTGCACGCCGGGGGCCTCAGCGACCAGCCAGTGGGCGGTGGCATCGGGGGAGCCGTCGTCCACCACGATCACCTCGTAGGGGATGGCGGTGGGGGCGTAGGCGATCGCCGCCAGGCAGCGCCGGGTGACGGCGTACTGACCATGCACCGGAATCACGATCGACACCTCGGGCTGCTCGCTGAGTGGCAGCTGCAGGGGCTGGCGGGGCAGGGGCTCGCCGGAGGGGCCCGGTTCGCAGCCTTCGGGCAGGGCCCGGCCTTCGCCATCGCGGCGCAGGGGCTGGCTGAGCAGGCGCTGCCAGAGGGGAAGCTGGGCCGGCAGGGGCTGGCCACTGCGATCGGCCTGGTCCAGCCAGGTCAGCAGGCTGCGCTGGTGCTCCCGGGCCAGGGGGGAGAGCTGGTCGGGGAAGGGGGCCTGGCCGTGCTCGAGCAGGGCGGCCCAGGGGGTGAGCTGGAAGGGCACCAACTCAAGCCGTTCATCGATCCGCTCACCCGCCTCGGTTTCGAGCTGAAGGTGATGGATGGCGCCATCGCAACGGTTGGTCGGGATCGTGAGCTGGAAGCTCCATTCGCCGGGGGGAGGCGGCTCGGGGATGGGAATCGGCAGGGGCTCCTGCCCATCGATGCGGAGCTGGAGGGGCGTCTCGCCAGTGCTCCAGCCGGAGAGCTGGCTGCCTTCAAGGCCGGTGAGCCGGGCGCGGTGGCCAAGGCCGGTGCGGCAGAGATCCTGGAGGGTGGCGTAGTCCTTGCTGCCGAGGCGCAGGGGGCTGCCGCTGAGTTCCTGGGGGGCGGGCGTGAAGGCGAAGGCCCGCACCACCAGACCTGAGGAGGGAGGCGGGAGCTCCATGCCGGAGTGGCCATGGAAGTGGAAACCGCAGTCGCGGCGGCGTTCCCCGATGGGAAGGTCGGGCCGGGGTCGCTGGGCTGAAACGTCGGCCAGCAGCCAGCTGGGGCCGGGATGGAGCAGATCCTCGAGGGTGAGCTGCACCCGCAGGGTCTCGGGGCCGGCATCGTCGCCCGGGGCGGGCCAGAGGCAGGCCCAGCCGGCGAGGCCACCGGTGGGTACGAAGCCCTCCAGCTGGCCGACCAAGGCACCGCGGCGAAAGGGCAGAAGTGCTTCAGGCAGCTCGGCGGACACGCTTGCCGTTTGCATCCCGCCCATCATGCCGGAGCGTGGCGGGATGGCTCGATAATGGAGGCGCCTGTGCTCTGCAGCCCTGAGCTCCCCATCCCCCGCCCCTGGAGTTGGCAGCCAAGCGAGCCCGCCGGAGGCCGGCCTGTGGTTGTCGTTGGAGAAGCTGCGGGAGCTGCCGCTCTCCCGCGAGGCCCGGTTGGCTCTGCTCGAGCAGCTGCAGGCTTCGCCGCTGCCCGGCACCCCCCTGCCCCAGCTGCTCGGGGAGATGGCCGAACTGCGGCTGCGCTCCTGCGAGGAGGCCTATCAACGCCAGGCCTGGAGTGAGGCGCTGGAGCACCACGATGGGTTGGTGGAGCTGGTGGACCGGCTGGTGGCCCTGGCTCCCGAGCACCGGGATGGCTTCTGGGGCCGCTACGGCGAATTGCTGGCCTTTTTCACCGTGGCGGTGCATGGGGAGGTGACGCCGCCAACCACCGACGCCACGGACCGGGCCCGCCGGGCCGAACTGGCTTGGCAGCTGGCGCAACGGCTGCGGCGGGCAGGCGGTTTGCTAATCCAGACGCCCGATTGGCTCGCCCTGCATGAAGAGCAATTGGTGCGACAAGGGGTACTCCTGCACGCCGACCTGCTTGAGCAGGCCAGCGAGGCAGCAGGGCCGCTGTTCGGTGAGATCCAACAGCGGGCCCTTGATCTCGGGATCCACCTCCAACACTTGCTGGATCCCACACCGGAGTGGCTGGAGCAGATGCTCCGCAGCCTGATCGAGCGCCAGGTGAACGCCGTGTTGGCGGTGGATCCGCCGGAGCCTGACCAGCTGGCTGCGCTGCTGGGCAACCTGGAGACGCTGCCGGTTGGGGTGGATCGGGCCGAAGAGTTCACGGCGGCGCTCACCCGCGCCCGCCTGAGCCTGGATCTGCTCGCTCCGGAGCTGCAGCTCGCCTCCCAGGTCGCCGCGCCACTGACGCCTTCGGCTGCGGCGACGGAGGCCACCGCGGATGGCAGCGCGGAATCCCCGCAGCCGCCCGCAGCCGTTCTCGCCCCGAGGATGCCGGCCGTCGTGGCGGAGCCTGGGGTGGCTGAGCTGGTGTGGTTGGAGGGTGGGGAGGAGAAGGGTGGCAAAACAGAGGGCTCGCCGCTGCAGCTCGACCTCCAGCCCCTCCTAGAGGTTGGGTTCGAGCAGATCGACGAGGCTCTCGATGACTTCTGCTGGCATCTGCCCAAGGGCAGCCGGGCGTTGCCGGCGGCCACGGCCCTGAGCCGGGCGCTCGAGCCCCGCTGGCGCGCGGGGCTGCGGCTGGAGGCCCCGGCTTTCGAGCGCCTCGCCTACCTCGCGGCGAGCTGGCAACGGCGCCTGGCGGAGCGCCTGGAGCCGCTGCCCCAGCACGATTGGCGCTACGGCTTGCTGGTGGAGTTGGCGGCTGGCGAACTCGATGTGCTGCAACCCCTGCTGGCGGCGCCGCAGCAACTGGAGCCGGTGATCGCGCAGCTGCGGCGGGAGCACCACCAGGAATCCCTGTGGCAGCAACGGCAGGAGGTGCCCTGGATGGAGTGCCCGCCGCCCCTTGAGGCCCTGCGGCGGCTGCATGTGGAGGAGGGCTTCTACGCCCGCAGCCATCCGCCGATGGAGAGCTTGCTCAGCTGGGGCCGGGAGGTGGCGCTGGCCTTGGGAGAAGCCGAGCTCTGGACCGACGACGCGGGCTGCCTCGGCCGCTGGTTGGCCGTGGCGCAGGAGCTGGTGCTGTCGCAGCAGGGCCCGGTGCCGGAGCTGGGCCGGCCGCCTTTGCCGGAGCAGTTGCTCGGTGAGTTGGGCGGCCTGGAGGTGCTGTATGTGGGGGATGGGGCTGCGGCCGTGCAGGAGGCGCACCGGGCGGGCCGCTGTTTCCGGGGGCAGCCTTTCGGGCTACGGGTGATGGAGGGGCCACAAAGCCTATGGCCGGCGCGCCCGGCGGGAGGCTTCGAGCAGAGCCTGGCCTTGTTGCTGGAGAACGTGGAGGGGCTGTACCGGCAGCGCCCCTTCGATGTGCTGCTGGCGGACTGCGGCGCCTACCGGCTTCCCCTGCTGAGGGCGGTGCACCAGCGCTACGGCGTGGCGGCGATGGGTAGCGGCCGACCGATGGCCCGTTGGCTGGGAGCCTGACGGTGGGGTGGCTCAGCGTCGATCGGCGGCCTGCATCGGCGGAGGGGCGGCAGGTCTGAAGGCTCCGAGCGCATGGCGCGCCAGCCAGGGGTTCATGCGGTATTCCCCCCGGGTCCCGCCATGGCCGCTGCAGAGATCGATCACCGACCCAATGTCCACCGCAATGCCATCGCGACGCCGAATCGCTTCGCAGTAGATCTTGCCGAGGATGCCGGCACCCACCAGCACCAGATCACCGGGTTGGATCTGCTGTTCGATCGCAGCAAGGATGGATTGATAGACGTGGGGATAGTGGGATTCCGCGCCAAAGGCATCGGCGCGGAACACGGCCTCACCGGGGATCTGAAGCCAGAGCAGGTCGGGATCGCCCTGCAGATTGGCCGGCAGGGAGGGTGCAATCAGGGCGTTGACACGGTCAAAGGGATCGCGGCTGTAAAAGCCCGCCTGCAGCAGAAAATTGTGGGCATGCCACCCACCGACTGCAAGACGCGGCATGAGGGCCTGTTGTTGTGGTTCCTCGAGCAGAAGGGCCAGGCCGCTGGCCACGCTGACCAGATCAACCGGTCCGTTGAGGCACTGGGGGAGATCGGGGATACCGACCCAGTCGGCATTGGCCACCGCCTCGGCGAATTGGTGTCGGAGGTCCCGATGCTCGGGATCGATGAGGCGATGGCCCTGTGCGGCGAGTCGGACCTCGATCTGAGCTCCATTGGTGATCGCGCCACCGAGATCAGGTCGCTTGCCACAGAGGAAGAGGCCTTCGCCATCGCCGAGGCGCATCATGCTGAAGCCCCGACGCTGGCGACGTGCTTCGCGGATTTGCGCGACGAGCTGGTCGAGGGAGGCCGGATCCGCGGCCCCGGGATCGGCCCACGGGGCGAACGGGTTGCGGATGCTTGCGGCGGCGGCGGCATAGAGCGGAGCAGCCCGCTCAGCATCCTCAGCAGCGATCGCGGGCCGGGCCTGAAAGAGGGTGAGCGGGGTGCTCGGATCGAGGGGGGGAGCCAGGAATGCCGAACATTCCGCGGGCGCGACCTGGCGGAGCAGCTTCACCAAACGGGTCTGGATGGCGGGGTCGGGGTCGGCATGGAGCAACGAGGCGGTGGTGCGCCAGCAGGTCTCATCCCAGACCTGGGCATCCTCTTGGTGCTGAGTGAGAAACAGGCCTACCAGCGGTCGAATGGCGATCGGATCCACACCCGAGGCCAACTGGAGCTCAAGAAAAAGGCGCGTACGCCAGGGCTCGCTAGGCGGATGGCTGTTCAGGCGAGCCAGGGAACCCTGAATGAGCTGGGGATCACGGGTGCGGCAAGCCGCTTCGACCAGGGTGGGCAAGTGGTTCTGGTGTTCCGCCGGCTGGTCGAGAACCCAGTGCCCCAGGTCGGTGAGGGCTTTGAGGGGGGAATCGCTGATCCAGATGCACTGATACAGCGTGGGCGGTGAGACAGGTGTTGGCGACGCTTGATGAGCAGCTTGAAACGTTGGGCCAGCAGGGGCTGCAGGCGGAGACTTCACCAAACACTCGGCAAGAAGTTCGGAGGCCAGGAGAAATTTTGGATGCTGATTGTTGGATGCCGCAATCCACGGATGACGCTGGTAAAAGGCATGGGAGGCTTCAATCTGATCGCCGATCGGGAATGGTTTTCCTTGAACTTGCCCCCAGGCATCCGCCCATGGTTCGAGCTGAAGGGCCTGGCGAATCCAGGGGTGAATGGGGATGGTGAGAGCGCCCAGATGCTCCGTTGGATCGAAGACCTGGGGGCCAAGGCGATGGGGCGCACCAAGAAGGATCAACAGGCGACGCAGAAGTTGATCCAGGGCGATCTGGGTGGGGTGGTTGATGGTATGGACGATGGGAACCATGCGATGGTTGGCCGCAATCCAATCGGAGATCGCGACATCGCAATCGGCTTCGCGTTTTTTCAGCTCGGCCAGGGAGGATTCGTGCAAGGCATGCAAGCGCTGCTGCACAAATGCCGAGCAGGAGGCCTGAAGCAAGGATTCCGGCTCGATGCCGGCATGGGCCGCAACCATCACCAGAAAGTCGTGATAGGGGCCGAGGGGAGATTCCTCGACGAGGGAAGCCAGCCGGCCCTCGGGATCATGGGCGTAGCCGATCCAGGGATGGTGGCCTTCATAGTGAAGGTTGGGTAAGACAAGGCTGCGAGAGGATGGCGAGAGAAGGCCACGCAGGGTGTTTGAGTCGAGGCCGATGTCATCGCGGTATCCGGGCAGCACGCGGTGCATCACCAGGAGGTCGGCGTTGGCGAGCCGCTGGTGCAACCTGGCCACATCGTCCTCTGTGGCCAGGTGCACCGAAGGGCAGAAGTGGATGTTGGCCTGGGGTAAGGCCTGGCTCAGGCCCAGCATCAGAGGATGGGACTGGCAGTTTCCTACCACGACAATCCGTGCATCTCCAGCCAGTCCGGCCTGGTGTTCTTCCTTGCTGCTGGCACCGCTGCGCGTCACGCCGGGATCGCTGGGCTCGCGCTGGATTAGGGCGGAGATTGGCGCATGGTTGAGCAGGGATGTTCGCACCACCGGTGCCCAATCCACCGGATCGGCATGGAGCTGCTCCATGCGCGATAACAGCTTCAAGGCATCAGAAACCCAGATCCCGGCACCATCATCACCGGCGATCAGAAGTTCATGGATCCACATGCAGCCGTAACGGCAGCATTGCTCCTCATGGGTCAAGAGCCAATCTGGAAAGACTCCACCGGCAGCAGCCAGGGTGCTCAGCAGCTCGGCCCCAGCCAGGGCATGGCGCACGGCCAGGGATTTATCCTGATTGGCCATCTCCAGCATGCGGGAATGGCAAGAAACCGCCAGGGCCTGGAGCACGGCTGGGCTTGCACCTGTGGCCTGCGCATGGGCAGCCTGAGCGAGAAGATCCTCAGATATCATTGAACGAACTGATCGATGCAGTCTTGCCAGTTTGCCGAAACCTAACTGGAAGATTCGCCACTTTACATGATTGATGATAGCATATCTTATGATGGTTCCCAAGCCGATTGAAGCCACAACGGCATCCACAAGTATGAGCAAGGAAGCCTCCCTGCTGGGCGATTGGCAGGCTGTGATCGATTCTCATGCCCTCGAAAGCCATGACCCGCAGGACTGGCTGCGCTATGGCGTTGCCTTGCTGCAGACGATTCAGCCAGGGCGAGACGCGGCCAGGCAGCACCAGCAGGCGGCTCTGGCGTTTGTTCAGGCTCAGAAGGAGGGAGCTTCAGCAGAGTCGGTGGCCAAGGCGCAAGGGCAGGCGGCCTTGATCAGCTTGGCCCAGGCCTTGCACCTGGCAGGGTTTCGCGAGCAGGGGCTCGGGCTGCTTGAGCAGCAACTGCCCGCGTCGATCACCATCGAGGAGCGCCCAGCGCGAGCCCGGGTGCTTGCGGGCTAATTGTTGGTGAAGGCGGGGGCCTGGAAGGAGG
>Ga0209088_10000873_pt1 | contig 20414 bp, 21 predicted proteins | sample S_140625_EF_Meta_FD_187324 | JGI IMG/M metagenome (GOLD analysis project Ga0209088, IMG submission 187324) | Freshwater microbial communities from Lake Simoncouche, Canada to study carbon cycling - S_140625_EF_MetaG (SPAdes) (version 2) | ecosystem: Environmental > Aquatic > Freshwater > Lake ... | reverse complement strand
AGCTCCAATACTTGCCGGCGAGAGCGAAATAAACTCCACGCTTACAGGAATTGTTGTTTCCTCAGGCTCTAAGAAAAGATCTAAGGACAATATTGCTGCATGTTCCATTAAGTTGATTAACAACGACGGGGCGATGATAGGAAGATCGCCAATTCCGATTGCGACAGATGTGTCACCAGGGCGCACGACCATCTCTGTTAATCCTACTGCGCCCAGAACTTCTTCGGCAGGGTTCATTCTTCATCCTTGTGAAAGCGGATCTCTTCAGTGTGCTCAATGGTGACTTCGCGATGTTCGATTTGGCCAAACTCATCGATCTCAATTGATATCTCAGTCATGCTGTATTGAGTTACGACTTCGGTGAAAGCACCTGCCATTTGTCCGTGAATCTGGCGATAAATTGCATCATGCAACTCATCCGGTGCTTTTTCATCGCAACTGCGACGTAAGGCTTCTTGCAGCAATGAATGCATCGCTTGTTCATGAGCAAGTTCTGCCTCACATGCAGGGCAAGTAGAAATATGCACTTCAATCATGTTCATTTGTGGCTCTTCGATGTTGCCTTCAATAAGCAGTACAAATGAGTTCAGGACTTCGTTACATCCCAACGCAAAGTTGAAAGTCATGGTTTCGCCCCCGATTTCTTATCGGTGGTGTATCCAAGATCTTTCGCATAGTCAGTTAACCGCTCGCGCAGTTGTTTTCTTCCCCGATGTAGCCGTGACATTACGGTCCCTGTAGGCACGCCTACGATTTCGGCAATCTCTTTATATGAAAATCCTTCAACATCGGCCAAATACACAGCAATCCGAAACTCTTCAGGGATCTCTTGTAGAGCCCGTTTAATGTCGCTATCGGGTAAGTTTTCTAGTGCTTCCACCTCAGCTGATTTTCCTTGATCACTTGTGTGAGAAGCCGCATCTGCTAATTGCCAATCTTCGATCTCGCCAGCACTTAATTGCGGGCGGCGCTGATCTTTGCGATAAGTATTTATAAAGGTAGTTGTTAACACACGATAGAGCCAGGCCTTTAAATTAGTGCCTGGTTCAAATTGATGAAAAGAAGCAAATGCCTTTAAGTATGTGTCCTGCACTAAATCTTTTGCATCATGTGGATTTTTTGTATAACGAAGTGCCGCGCCATACAACTGATCGGTAAATGCAAGGGCGTCTCGCTCGAAACGGACAGCACGATCCGCCGAGCTCTCTTTGACTAAATCCGTTGACATCGCCTAAAACACTATCGTTAAAACAGGGTTTCTGGCTCTCCCAAAGGCGTTTCAATCGTCAACTCTTTTCCATTATTTGCCACGCTGTTTACCGCATCTGAAACTGGGCGGGCAATGACGATGGATTCTGGGCGCTCAACAATCATTAAGGATTTCAATTCATTGACATCGGTATTGCGAGGATTAAGCCAGGTATCCCAACGATCAGGTGGCATGAAAACTGGCATTCGGCTGTGAATAGTTTCGAGTTCTCCTTGGGCTTCTTGCGTGATTATGGATGCGGTTTCAATGACATCTCCATTTGGCGCAGTCCAGCTGCTCCAGATTCCTGCGATAGGAAGTTGCATGCCGTCACGAGCTGAAATGAAGAAAGGTTGTTTTGGGCGATATTGACCTAATGCCGTTGCCCATTCGTAATACCCGGATGCAGGAATTAAACACCGGGTAGCTCTAAATGCATTTCTAAATGTTGGCTTTTCATGAATAGATTCACTGCGGGCATTGATTGCTCTTGATTGCGAAGCACGTGCTTCGTGCATATCTGTTAACCATGGACCAATTAAGCCCCACGACACAGTTGCAAGTGCTCTTTGACTTTTTATGTCATTGCCAGATCGGTCATTAGCACGAACGATATAAATTGGATTGGTTGGTGCAATATTCCAATTCAGCGGCAGTGAGCTTTGCGGCGATGTGCCGGTGACCTCGAACTGCTCCATTAGTTCGCGCATATCGGCTGTTTGCGCATAACGACCACACATAATTCAAGGGTATCGCAGGTATAGGTACGGGTTAGAATAAGACGATGACAAACAACGCTCACTGGCCAGCGATTTATCGCGGTGCAACACCAGTTGATATCAGCGTTGTCATTCCTGGCTCCAAATCTGTTACTAACCGTGCATTGATTTTGGCTGCCCAAGCTAAGAGCCCTTCAATATTGCGCCGCCCGCTTGTCTCACGCGATAGCGAGCTAATGGTTGCTGGCTTAAGGGGACTCGGAATTGGAATCGAAGAAACCACTGTGGTTGTCGATGGCAATGAAGAGTTGCAATGGATTGTTACTCCGGCACCCATGCGCGGTGGAGTGCGTGTAGATGTGGGAAATGCCGGAACAGTTATGCGTTTTTTGCCACCACTAGCTGCACTTGCAACTGGAGAAGTAATTTTCGATGGAGACCCACGTTCCTATGAACGTCCACTAGGGCCAGTAATCAAGGCACTTGAAGAGCTCGGCGTTTCTATTGATCACGAAGATCGGTATAGCTTGCCCCTGAAATTAAATGGAACCGGAAAAATCGACGGCGGAGAAATAACAATTGATGCAAGTGAGTCAAGCCAGTTCCTTTCTGCACTGCTTTTAGTGGCACCAAGCTTTACTAATGGAATAATTGTTAGGCACAAAGGTGGCTCATTGCCATCAATGCCACACATTGAAATGACAGTTGAGATGTTGCGCCAATTTGGAGCAACGGTAGAGGTTGATTCTGTTGCACAAACGTGGAGTGTTAAGCCAGGTGCTCTGCATGGCTTAGACCTTGTAATAGAGCCAGACCTTTCTAATGCTGCACCCTTTCTTTCAATTGCAATGGTGTGTGGTGGTCGAGTCGCTATTGCTGATTGGCCGATGAAAACTACGCAACCAGGAGATCAGCTACGAACAATCCTTTCGGATATGGGTGCACAATTTTCTTTTGGAGATAACGGTCTAACCATTATTGGCACAGGACAAATTCATGGAATTGATGTTGATCTACATGATGTCGGTGAGCTGACTCCTTCAATTGCAGCTTTGGCCGCTCTTGCTGATTCACCCTCGCATCTGCGCGGGATTGGTCACTTGCGCAAACATGAAACTGATCGATTATTGGCCTTAACCACCGAGATAAATGCACTAGGTGGCAAGGTTGTAGAGGAAGAGACTGCTTTGCATATAACCCCAGCACCACTGCATGCAGGGGTTTTTCACACCTATGACGATCACCGTTTAGCAACAGCCGGTGCGGTATTAGGTCTGGTAGTGGAAGGAATTGAAGTAGAAAACATTGCAACTACACGAAAGACCTTGCCAGATTTTCCAGGGTTGTGGAGCTCGCTTTTACTATGAGTCCACGCGAATATGATGAATCAGATGCGCGAATCCGCCCGTCTCGTAGTACCCGTCCGCGAAGCAAAGATCGTCCATCACACAGTGATGCAATATCTGCTCTAGTAACAACTGTAGATCGCGGCAGACAAACCTGCATTACTGAAGACGGAACTATCGTCACAGCAATGCGTGCCCGCGAACTTGGGCCAAAATCTGTTGTCACAGGTGACAATGTTTCAATCGTTGGAGATGTAACGGGCTCGGAAGGATCACTAGCTCGAATCGTTGCTGTTCAGGATCGTCGAAACTCTTTGAGTCGCACAGTTGATGATGCGGCACAAGTTGAACGAACAATTGTTGCAAATATTGATCAACTAGTAATTGTTGTTGCCGCTGCTAACCCAGAACCTCGTCGTGGTCTGATTGACCGCTTCTTAGTGTCAGCATTTACTGAAGGAATCATTCCAAAGATTGTTGTTACCAAAACTGATATCAGTGAAGTTCCTGCATTTCTTGCACAGTATGCCGAGCTTGATGTTGAGATAATTCATACTGCAATTAAAAGTGATTCACGTGCCAAAGATTTAGCAAAGCTGCACCAAGTTCTTGAAGGAAAAATCTCTGTTTTGGTTGGCCACTCAGGTGTTGGTAAATCAACACTAATTAATGCGCTAGTGCCAGCGGCAGATCGAGTAACAGGTGACGTGAATGAAGCAACTGGGCGTGGCCGCCACACTTCATCAAGTGCAATCGCTTTGCCACTTGTTGATAGTGATGGCTGGATTATTGACACACCTGGTATTCGCGCATTTGGACTAAGTCACATCGATAATCAACGAATCGTTGATGCGTTTAGTGATTTATCGGAAGTGGCTGCAAACTGCCTATCCAACTGTTCGCACTCAGAAAGTTCTTGCAAATTAGATGCTTGGGCAAGCCCAGAAGGGGTTCCAAATGCCCACCGCATTGCACGCCTCGCGAGTCTTCGTTCCTTGTTAGCGGTCAAGGATGCACCTGTTGTAATCGAGGAATAGACTGACACCACGATGAGTAACGATAAGAATTTAATCGATCTGCAGGATGATCTAGCACTAGCGCACGCATTAGCAGACCTGGCAGATGCGATTTCCCTAGATCGTTACCAGGCTCAGGATTTGGTTGTAACTACAAAGCCTGACAACACTCCAGTCACAGATGCTGATCGCGCAGTTGAAACTGCAATTCGCGAAGCACTAGCAACACATCGCCAAACAGATGGATTAGTTGGTGAAGAGTTTGGAAGTGACAAGGGATTATCTGGTCGCTATTGGGTTATTGACCCAATTGATGGAACAAAAAACTTTATGCGTGGAGTTCCAACCTGGGCAACATTGATCGCACTGGTTCAAGTTGATTCAGCAGGAATTGAAGAAGTTGTAGTTGGGATAGCTAGCGCACCTGCACTTGCACGTCGGTGGTCCGCGGCTAAGGGACATGGTGCATTTGTTAGATTTAATTCAGGAAGTGTTGATGATCTAAATGAAGAGTTAGGCAGTGATTCAAATGAGAAAAAGATTTCAGTATCCAAAGTTGGAAAACTCTCTGATGCATCTATTTCTTACTCAGATTTTGTTGGTTGGGGAGATCGGCTAGAGCCTTTCCAAAAAATGCTTGCTAACGCTTGGCGCACACGGGGGATTGGTGACTTTTGGTCACACATGCTTGTTGCTGAAGGTGCGGTAGATGTTGCAATAGAGCCATCACTTGCGGTTTGGGATATGGCAGCACTAGACATTATTGTTCGTGAAGCAGGGGGAGTATTTACAAATACAGCCGGACAGAGCGGCCCATTTGGCGGGAGCGGTGTTTCTACAAATGGGGTCTTGCATAATGCTGTAATTAATGGCTTGAATCCATGAGCCAACTACTAGAGCCAGTAACTCTTTCTGTGCAGGGAATGACCTGTTCTTCATGTGTTAACTCAGTTGAAAAAGCCCTCAACAAGGTTGAAGGCGTTAGTGCGACTATCAATTTTGCAACAGAGACAGCTCACATTTTGGCCCCAGCAGATATGAACCCAAAAGATTTAATCAAGATTGTTGAAAAAGCAGGGTATTCAGCCACGTTATTAGTCGATGCCCAATCCGTCACGCTACACAGCAAGAAATCTGCTCGCGCATTCTTCTTTGCTTTTATCTTTGCAGTACCTGCTGTAGCAATTTCAATGGTTATGAGTTGGCATCACCAGATTGATATGTGGGTTCATCAGATTTTAGACAACTTTGGCCTGCCACATCCTTTGTATTCAGCAACTGCCTGGGTGGTAATCGCTCTCAGTGCTCCTGTTGTGCTACTTGTTGCTTACCCAATTCATAAGGCTGCCTTCAGAAACATCATGCATCCAACCATGGACAATCTAATTTCAATGGGTTCATTAGCTGCCTTTGGTTGGTCTATTTATGCAAATGCAACTGGTGCTGGTGATGTTTATACAGAGGTCGCAGCAGGAGTTATTTTCTTTGTGATCCTAGGTCGCTACTTAGAAACGCGAGCAAAGGCTAAGGCAAGCAGTGCACTTACTTCTTTATTAGCACTGGGTAGCAAAGAAGTAACAATTGTTCGAGGGGGATTCCCGCTCATTGTTCCGATTGAACAGCTCCAAATCGGTGATGAATTTGAAGTGCGACCTGGTGATCGCATCGCAACAGATGGAATTGTCGTTAAAGGCGAATCTGCCGTTGATAACTCAATGCTTACCGGTGAAACAAAGCCTGTGGATGTTCGCCCAGGATCTGCAGTAATCGGTGCCTCGATAAATCACAATGGTCGTTTAATTGTTCGTGCTACACGAGTTGGCAGTGATACCGAGCTGGCTCGAATTACTGCAATGGTTATCAGCGCTCAAGGAACAAAGGCACCAATTCAGCGCTTGGCAGATCGCATCAGTGCGGTCTTTGTGCCAATCGTTACCGTACTTGCTATTGGAACCTTTGCAGGCTGGTATTTCACGGGCTCAACACTTACCAAATCAATTTCTATTGCAATAACTGTGTTGGTGATCGCTTGTCCATGCGCGCTTGGATTAGCAACACCTGTCGCACTTCTTGTTGCATCTGGCCGCGGCGCAGCACGCGGCATTGTTCTTCGCGAACCAAGAGTTCTAGAGGTTGCTCGCAATGTTGATACGGTCCTATTTGATAAGACAGGAACTCTTACTGAAGGCGTGATGCTTGTTCAAGAAGCAACAATTTCTACGGCAGCAGGAGCAGTCTTAGGCAAAACCTTTGCTGATATTGTGACAACTCAAAATATTGTGGCTTCTGCTGGCGCAATTGAATCTCAAAACACTCACCCAATTGCCTTATCAATTACAAAGTACGCCTTAGCTAATGCAGGTCAGGCAGCACCTTCTCGCCCAACCTTTGCTGTCTCTGATTTCTCTGTCACACCTGGTTCAGGTGCGGCAGGACGTGTTTCAATTGGTGGGCAATCACCAGTTGTACTTATTGGCTCACCTGCTGCCGTTGCTCATAGTTCAACTGAGTTTCATAGCGAGATTAAATCTGCCATTGAACGCGGACAAGCAGCCGGCTTAACTCTTGCAGTGCTTGCATGGGATGGTGTTGCGCTAGCCGTGTTTGCTGTTGGCGATCAGTTAAAAAGTGATGCTGCAGAAACGGTTACTGCGCTTCGAGGTATGGGAATTACTCCATGGCTTGTAACGGGAGATAGCAGCGAAGTGGCAGCATCTGTTGCAACAACTGTTGGTATTGATGCAGCGCATGTTGTTTCACATGCCTTGCCTGAAACAAAGTTAGAAATTGTTGAACGCATGAAGAGTGAAGGTCACACTGTTTTGATGATTGGCGATGGCATCAATGATGCAGCAGCACTTACCGCGGCTGATCTATCAATGGCCATGGGCACAGGAACAGACACGGCAATTAACAGCGCTGACATCACCTTGATGAACACAGGACTTGGCAGCGTTATCTCAGCACTAAAGCTTTCAAAGAAGACCTTAAAGATCATTCGCTTGAACATGGGTTGGGCGCTTATATATAACGTCATTGGATTGCCAATTGCTGCGGCTGGATTGTTATCACCGTTGTATGCAGCAGCAGCTATGGCGGCAAGTAGCGTCCTTGTTGTTACTAACTCACTTCGCATTAAATAAGAAGTTAAGGAAAGCAAAAAGGCCCTCGCAAGAGGGCCTTTTTCTATCTAGTAGCGGGGGCAGGATTTGAACCTACGACCTCTGGGTTATGAGCCCAGCGAGCTACCGAGCTGCTCCACCCCGCGTCGGTGATGCAATCTTATGCGCATCAATAGATAAAGACCAAATCCATGCAATTGCCCGCATGAACTTGGCCTCTATCTGATGCATTAAATAATTAATGCATCACTTCTGTATTACTTATTTTTTGCTTTGCGCATTGATCGCAGCATCTAGTGCTGATTTCAATCGCTTTTGAGCCTTGTCGTATTCTGCAAAATCACCACGAGCAAGTGCAGCTAAGCCATCGGCATAAGCCTTCTTTGCACTAGCAAGTGAGTTTGCAAGAGATGAGTTTGAAGTAACTCCAGTGGAACCGTTTGTGGTTGTACTTCCAGAAGTAGTTCCGGAGTTACCACCAAATACTTGATCCAAGGCTCCCTTTAATGTGTCGTCATAACCAATTTGATCTCCGAAGGAAACAAGTACCTTCTGAAGCAATGGATATGCCGAAGTATTTGAAGTTGCCTTCACATACACAGGCTGCACGTAGAGCAATCCTCCACCAACAGGTAGTGTCAACAAATTACCAAGAACTACGTCAGATCCGCCACGACGAAGTAGCGACAGTGAATTTGCTACTTCAGGTTTTGCTTCAAAGTTAGAAGCAACCTGTGAAGGTCCTGCAATATTTGTATTACGTGGAAGTTGTAGAACAGAAATCTTTCCGTAATCCGGACCTGGGTCTGAATTAACCACCGCAAATGCAGAGAGGTTTTCACGTCCTCCACGAGGCACAAATGGTGTTGTCAGTGAGAATGTAGGAGTTTTAGCTCCTGGCATTTGCAAGGTTAAGTAATAAGGAGGCTGCGCAGATGCGTTGCCACCAAAAGTTGAAGGATCACGTGGCACGCGCCAGAAATCCTGTCCGCCATAGAAGGCTGCTGCAGTCTTAACGTGATACGAACTTAAAATATCGCGCTGGACTCTAAACAAATCTTCGGGATAGCGGATGTGGTCAAGTAGATCCTTTGAGATTTCACTCTTTGGGGTAATTGCACCAGGGAAAGCCTTTGACCAAGTCTTTAGAACTGGATCCTTTTCATCCCACTGATACAAAGTAACTGTTCCGTTGTACGCATCAACAGTAGCTTTTACAGAGTTACGAATGTAATTAACTGTTTTGTTGCCCTGTGCTGCAACCGATGCTGAGTTAGTAGTAAGAGCATCAGCTGTTGCATTTGATAGTGATGTTTGGCGTGAGTATGGATAACCAGCACTTGTTGTGTAGCCATCAATAATCCACAAGATTTTGCCATCTACTAATGCAGGATATGGATCTCCATCAAGAGTTAGCCACGGAGCAACCTTTGCTACTCGATCACGAGGATTTCTTTCAAAAAGAATCTTCGAATCTTTGTTGATCAAAGATGAGAGAAGAATGCGCTGCTCTTGATACTTCAGAGCAAAGACAACCTTGTTGAGCAATGATCCAACAGGAACACCACCTGAACCAGAGTAGGTGTAGTTCTTCTGGCCATTTGGAGAAGCATCATCTGGATAGTCGAACTCAACTGGTGTGTCTGTCTTTACGCCACCAATAATTGAATAATCCGGAACATTCTCTCCAAAGTAAACACGTGGTTCAAACTTTCCTAGGGTTCCAGTTGGTGGCAGATCTCCAACAGTAAATGATGGCTTTCCATCAGCATCTCGCTCATTTCCGTATGCTGCAACAAAACCAAAGCCGTGTGTGTATACAAGGTGGTCGTTGATCCAGTTACGAGAAGGGTTACCTTCGATGTTCAATTCGCGAACCGCTACAACAACATCTCGCTTAACGCCATTGACCGTATAGCGATCAACGTCTAATGACTCAGGGAAGCTGTAGTAAGGGCGAATTTGCTGAAGTTGTCTGAAAGTGGCTGACAGAACATTTGGATCCATTAAACGAATATTTGCAATAGTTGCAGCATCGTTTGCAAGCTGGCCACTTGAAGTTGAAAGCGTTGCTTGATAATCAGTAACTGCAACATCTTCTAGACCATAAGCAGCGCGGGTTGATTCGATGTTGCGTTGAATAAATGGCGCTTCCTTTGAGGATTCACTTGGCTTAACTTGGAAGTTCTGAATTGCTGCTGGGTATAAACCAGCGATTAACACAGATGAGATCACTAGTAGAGCAGTACCAGCTGCTGGAAGTACCCATGAGCGACGCACGATATTTGCAAAGAAAAGGAGTGCGCAGACAAGTGCGATACCAGCAAGGATCGCCTTTGCAGGTAGCACTGCGTTTACATCGGTATAGGTAAGACCCGTGATGATCTTGCTTTCCTTAAGCGCTAATGCATAACGATCAAACCAGTATGCAACTGCTTTTAGTAGGACTACTCCGCCAAGTAATACTGATAGCTGCAGACGAGCAGCAACGGTTGTGCGATCTTCTTGAACCTGCAGGCGAATTCCGCCATAGAGGTAATGAACCACTGCAGAAGCAATGATCGCTAGAACTAGAGTTGAAATTCCCCAGCCAATTACTGTTTGCCAGAATGGAAGGCGGAATGCAAAGAATGAAATGTCCATATTGAACTGAGGATCTTTCACACCAAAATCAGTTGAGTTCGTAAATAGCAACCATGAGCTCCACAGTGTTGAACCTGATGTTCCGGCAAAGTAGAAGAGAGCAAGAAATCCACCGATGAATAAACTTCGACGAATTGGCTCAACCTGGGAACGGTAACGTTCAAGGTTGTCTGACTCCATTGTCATCGAAACATAGAGTGGTCGTCGCTTGTATGCGATCCACACATTTGCCAACACAATTGCTGCAGTTAATAAACCTGTAACGACAAAGAGAAAAATCTTCGTTCCAAGGATAGTCGACCATGTGCTGGTGAAATCAACGGACTTAAACCACAACCAGTCTGCATAAAAACCACTAAGGGCTGTAAAGAGTGCTCCGATGATTACAAGAATTCCGACAGTCAGAGCTAGCGGACTTTTGCGCCCACGGATTTTGAAAGCCGGGCGTTGAAACTGAGGGTTATTGGTCATGGGGCAAAACTATCGCAAGGGGATTGGGGCTACCAATTCAATCTTTGTGTTGGATAAAGATGCACGCCATAGGCTGCATTACGGTCAAAAACTCTCAGGGAGTGTGAAGAATTGATGCGAACCGCCCAATTTATGCAAGTTATTTGCGGGTGCGCTCAAGGTAGGAAATAGCTTGAGCCAAGGTTGCAACAGTGACGACCTTTATTCCTTGTGGGACATTGGCAACCTCTTCTGCGTTTCCAACTGGAGTAAAGAAAATAGTTGCTCCCACTTTTTTGGCAGAGAGGATCTTTTCGTTGATCCCACCAATAGGCCCAACAACCCCTCGATCATTAATTGTTCCGGTACCTGCAATATGGCGACCTTGCAATAAATCCATTTCAGTCAACAATTCCACTAGGCCAATAGAAAATACAAGCCCACCACTAGGGCCCCCTGTTTCACCAACCTTGAACTTAATCTTCTTGCCATCTAAAGCATTTGCTCGTGCAACACCGAGAGCACCATCACCCATAACTTGAGGATGAGATTGCAAGTAATTAACTGCTGCACTGATCGCTTTATCTTGTGAACCAACCATGTCAGCTTTTGCTTGCTTGCTTTCTTCTTCGCTACTTGTGCCTGGTGGATAAATTGCAGATTTTGGATAGACGGCGCGTTCTGCACTAATCCAGGAGTAAATAAGTTCAGGACCCAAGATCCATGTGTCTGGATTAGTCACACGAATCGACATCAAGTCGATGCGACCAGTGGCCGGATAGTTATCTAGATCTTTAATGGTGATAACGCCCTTAAAGATATTCTGCGCTTCACCTGGCAACACAATTGCAAAGGGAAGCGGAGCAACAGTTGCCAATAGGAAAAAGATTCCCAGAGTGGCGGTTACAACTTTAGGAAGAGGTGAAAATCGCACTGAGGACTCGAACTAGTCAGCGTCCGGACGAATTACTGAAATACGTGAAGGCTTTTGTGCTGGTGGAACAAAATCAATACCTTCTTCTCCTGGCGCTTCTAGTACTTCACCATCCTCAGCCACATCGCGGGCTTGGGAATCGCGCAAAGAATCCTGAAAACGTTGAAACTGACCGACGGAGCGTTGAGTCTCTTGCTGGAACTTTCCTTGGAACTTTGAGACCCAAGTGACATAGCCAAGCGCACCAATTAACCCGATGGCCGGAACTACCCACCAAATTAGAGCCGAGAATGCATTGGACATGTGCTCACTCTATCGCGCTGGGAATGAATGCGCGTGCGAAGTTGTTCTAAGACTGGGAGGATTCAACTATGACGCCATTTGGTTTTAACCCAGGAAACTCAGAGGACTCGAACGAGCCTGTTGATTTTGCCGCCATGATGGAACAGATGCAGCAACAGATTCAAGAACAATTCTCAAAGCTTGGAATCAATGGTCCTGGATTTACTGGATCAACTGAAGCATTACCAAAAAATATTGTCAGAGATACTGCAAAGAAATTTACAACAGCTCAAGGCTCTTCTCCTGTTGGAGCAAATGACGTGGCAGATATCGAGCAGGCATTTTCTATTGCTGAACTATGGCTTGATGAAGCAACCTTTTTCCCACAATCTCCCAACACTGGAAATGTTGCATTAGCCAGAACTGATTGGGTCGATACAACATTGCCTGGTTGGCAAACATCAGTTGAGCCATTGGCGATTGGACTTTCATCTGCCATCGGTGAACTACTTAACCAAGCTTCCTTTGGTGAAGGTGAAACACCGCAAAACCCTACTGATGAACATCCGCAGATGCAGATCCCAGTGGGGATGATTTCAGCTTTGCTCAATTCCTTTATTGGCTCTTTGATTGCAACACAATTGGGTCAGGCTATTGGGGGGTTAGCAGGCAAGGTGACAGGTGCACACGATGTGGGCTTGCCACTAGTTGATTCTGCATACCCAACCCTTGTTCCGCAAAACATTAAGGAATGGGCAACTGATTTAGATATTCCACTTGATGAAGTAAGAATCTTTCATGCACTACGAGAAGCAGCAGTTGCCCGTTTATTTGCACACAATCCTTGGTTAGTTTCATATATCCGCACCGCAATTACTGATTACGGCAAAGGAATCAATATTGATTTGGATGCGATCCAAGAGCAAGCACAACGAGCTTTCGAATCCGGCAACGGTTTTGATCCATCAAACCCAGAAAGCTTCACTATTGCCCTTAATGAAGGAATCTTCACACCACAAGAATCACCAGCACAGCGCGATGCATTAACGAAGTTAGAAACTGTTTTGGCATTAATTGATGGATGGAGCGAAGAGGTCGTTTCCATGGCTGCTGGGGATCGCCTTCCAAATATCGCAGCACTTCAGGAAACTTTGCGCCGCCGTCGTGCAACATCTGCCCCCGCCCAGCAACTGTTTTCATCGATGCTTGGTTTGCAGGTTTCACCACGTCTTGCTCGAGAAGCGACAGTGTTTTGGAAGCAAGTGCGAGTCTTGAAAAATGTTGAATCTCGAGATCGCATTTGGAGTGGAATTCTTCCAACAGCAGAAGATTTGTTGACACCTGAGAGTTTCATGAAGAGCTTAGAGATCCCTGATGATTTGTCGGGTCTTATTTAGTTCATTGAACAGAGGGCAATCGTCTGGAAATAGAAAAGCGAACTCCCCGGTCACTTGCTCTAAATCAGCCTTCCCCTTGCTGATGTAGAACTGTTATCCGAGGAGTTCGTAGTCGTAAAGTAAGTCTTTGACAGTTGTTTATCAACTCGGCACCACGTTGACAAAGGTTAATTTCTTGAGGTAATGCATGTTTTTGCGCTGACCATTTAGCGTGAAAAGTAGCAAGACTCGCGACTCTAAGTAGTCAATCTCTCAAGGTTTAGTTGAGAGATGACATAACATTTCGGTGTGCAGGATTTTGATGAGACCAACCCATTTCTAGAACCATCGTTGGTCGAAGCAACTCTCGAGGACCAAACCCTTCCTGGAATCTCAGAAGGCGAGATTGTCGTCATTAGATCCACTCGCCGAAAGAAAAATATCTCCGCTTATCGTCAGGGCGGACGTATCGTGGTCTCAATTCCGGCTCGCATGAGCAAAGCTGATGAGCGGGCGATGGTTCCTGAAATGGTGGCAAAGATCCGAGCCCAAGAGGCTGCTGCGACAATGAGTGAGGAAAGCCTGCTCAATCGCGTGGGCGAACTTTTAAGTCAGTTGGCCCCAGAGATTAGGGTGCGCCCATCTTCTGTGAATTGGCGGGCGATGCGCGAGCGCTGGGGTTCCTGCACTGGGGTAGATCGCTCGATTCGGATCTCAGACAGGCTCAAGGGCGCCCCTGAATACGTTGTGGATTATGTCCTGTTCCATGAGGCTATCCACCTGCAGTTCTTTGACCATGGCCCAGAATTTAAGGAGCTATTGGCCCGTTTTCCCGATGAGGAACTGGCTGAGGCGTATTTGAGTGGGTATGAGGCGGCTGAAAACGCGCTGTCCGCCCCAGAGGCTCTAAAAAAACTCCTAAATAAAGGTGCCTAGATACGCTTGTTTAAGCGTGTTCAGGGGTAGCCTCATACACGAACGCCTGCCCCACACGGGGAGCATCCCGACGGGATCGCAAGCGTCGATAGGAGGAAAAGAATGACTGCAGAGACATACAAAGGTGACGCTTACTGCGTTAAGTGCAAAGAGAAGCGTGATTTCGAAGGAACTGTAAAGGTTTCTGACTCTGGTCGTCGCATGGCACAAGGCATCTGCCCAGTGTGTGGCACCAAGGTCAATCGTATTCTTGGCAAAGCACAGTAATTAAATTTCGTTTCGCGTAGGTGAGCTCTAGTTCACCTGCAAACGTCTAGCGTTACGAAAGGCCCTCGCACTTAACGGTGCGGGGGTCTTTTGTTTGCCAAGTATCCTTTCAACATGGCTGCTCGCGAATATCAATTAGAGATTGACGCGGTTGATGCGACCCTAGTTTCGATCGAAAAGGTTTTGGACCTGCCAAAGCTTCGAAAGCAGGCCGACGAATTAGAAGTTGAAGCAGGTGTTCCTAATCTTTGGGATGACCCTGAAGCTGCGCAAAAGATCACGAGCCGTTTATCTCGAGTGCAATCTGTGATTGCCAAGTTATCTGGATTACGTCAGCGTGTGGAAGATCTATCTATTCTTTTTGAATTAGCTGCAGGTGAGCCGGGCGGGATTCAAGATGCCGAGAATGAACTTGATGCCGTAAAGAAAGCTGTTAGTGAGCTAGAAGTACAGACTTTGCTAAATGGTGAGTACGACGATCGTGATGCATTGATCACCATTCGCTCAGAAGCAGGTGGAGTAGAAGCGGCCGACTGGGCCGAAATGATTATGCGGATGTATTTGCGTTACTGCGAACGCCATAACTTCACCGTTAATGTTCTTGAAACTTCCTACGCAGAAGAAGCGGGAATTAAATCGACAACCTTTAAAGTTTCCGCGCCATATGCGTATGGAACTCTATCTGTGGAACAAGGAACTCATCGCTTAGTTCGCATCTCACCTTTTGATAGCCAAAGCCGTCGCCACACTTCATTTGCTGGTGTTGAAGTTGTTCCAGTTGTTGAACAAAGTGATCATATTGAAATTGATGAGAAGGATATTCGTGTTGATGTTTATCGCTCTTCAGGTCCTGGTGGGCAAGGAGTTAACACCACAGACTCCGCAGTTCGATTAACTCACATTGCAACTGGGATTGTTGTTTCATGCCAGAACGAGCGTTCTCAAATTCAAAATAAAGCAACAGCAATGGCTGTGTTGCAATCCAAGTTGTTAGAACGCCGTCGCCAAGAAGAGCAAGCAAAGATAAATGCACTTAAGGGCGACAACTCAGGATCATGGGGTAATCAGATGCGCTCTTATGTGTTAGCTCCTTATCAAATGGTTAAGGATCTGCGCACCGATTATGAAACTGGAAACACATCAGCTGTGCTAAATGGTGAAATCGATGAATTCATCGAAGCCGGAATTCGCTGGCGCCGTAGTTCATAGTTGCTGAGAATGCGCGGGATTCGATAAATCTCACACTTTCTTCAGGCTCAAACCCGCGTTAGATCCGAGGATTTCCCCTCGCAATCCATAAACTAAGCGCAGGTCGAAGGTGGTTCCCCGATATTCCACCCCGCAGATGCAATGGGAGATTTAATGATTCGCTTTGAAAATGTCACCAAGATTTACTCTGGTCAAGAGCGTCCGGCTCTTGATTCTGTAAATCTCGAAATTGTAAAAGGCGAGTTTGTATTCCTTGTTGGACTTTCAGGTTCAGGTAAATCAACATTCTTGCGCCTGGTTCTTCGTGAAGAGCGTCCAACATCAGGTTCAATCCATGTGGCAGGAAAAGATTTAGGCACATTGGCAAATCACAAAGTTCCAGAGCTTCGCCGCTCAGTGGGAACAGTTTTCCAAGATTTCCGTTTGCTCCCAAACAAGACTATTACTGAGAACGTTGCTTTCACTTTGCATGTTCTTGGATATTCACAAAAGGAAATTAACCGTGAGGTTCCAGAGGTACTAGAGCTAGTTGGTTTGGAAGATAAGGGCGATCGATTGCCTTCTGAGATTTCAGGCGGTGAGCAACAGCGCGTGGCAATTGCCCGTGCATACGTAAGCCGCCCACCAATTTTGATTGCAGATGAGCCAACTGGAAATCTTGATCCAGCAACATCTGTTGGCATTATGAAGTTGCTTGATCGCATTAACCGCGAGGGCACCACAGTTTTGATGGCAACACACGACGCAGGCATTGTGGACCAAATGCGCAAGCGCGTTATTGAGTTAGATTCAGGAAATGTAATCCGCGATCAGGTTCGTGGCGTTTATGGGTACACGGGTTAAGGACGGGATAACAAATGCGCGCACGGTTTCTTCTCAGTGAAGTTCGAATTGGACTTCGTCGTAACTTAACTATGACCTTTGCAGTTGTCGTCACAACAGCGATCTCCTTGTCATTGCTTGGTATCGGGCTACTTTCAAATGCTCAGGTAGGGGCAATGAAGGATTATTGGTATGACAAGATCGAAGTATCTGTATTCCTTTGCGGAAATCTTTCAGATTCTCCTTCTTGCGCAGCCGGTGTTGTCACAGCCGATCAGCGCTTGTCTATTCAGCAAGATCTTCAAGAGATGAGCGTTGTCGATAGCGTCTTCTATGAATCACAATCAGAAGCATTCACACGCTTTCAAGAGCGCTTTAAGGATTCAGCGATTGCGCAAAACGTAACTGCAGATCAGTTGCCGGAATCATTCCGAGTTAAGTTAAAGGACCCAACACAATTTTCAGTCATTGTCAGTGCATTTAGTGGGCGACCAGGAGTTGATGTTGTTCAAGATCAACGGACAATTCTTGAAAAATTCTTCAGATTATTGGGCGTGCTTAGAAATGGTGCACTAGTAGTTGGTCTGGCATCTGTCTTAACGGCAGCACTGTTGATTTCAAATACTTTGCGCATTGCGGCATTTAACCGCCGACGTGAGACAGGCGTAATGAAACTAGTTGGTGCTTCGTCTTGGTCAATTCAACTTCCATTCTTGCTGGAAGGTGTTATCTCAGCGATCATTGGTTGGGGACTAGCTACAGGATTATTAGCTGGCTTAAAGACAGTAATTGATTCCAACGTTGCTCCACTTCTAACCTTTACCAAGTTCTTTGGTTGGGGAGAGGTCTGGGTTGCATCGGCCTATCTACTGGCCACAGGCTTAGTTGTTTCAATTCTGGCTTCGGTAATCACCCTTCGCCGCTATCTGAAGGTCTAATTCGCACCTACTTGGCGGCTCTCATTGATAGGTAATGAGAGAATTGAGTCCTGCAATCCAAACCTTGGATGCAATCAAATAGGGCGGTGATGCGGCATGGTTAAAGAGGTAGGCCGCAAGGTCATTGCCCAAAATAAAAAAGCACGTCACGACTATTCAATCTCTGATGTGCTTGAGTGCGGATTGGTGCTTACTGGTACGGAAGTTAAATCTCTTCGTGCTGGCCGCGCATCCCTGATTGATGGCTTCGCCATGGTCAATGACGGCGAACTCTGGTTAATGGGTGTTCACATCCCTGAATACACCGAGGGCACATGGACTAATCACACTCCACGACGTGATCGCAAACTTCTTGTTCACAAAAATGAGCTCAACAAACTAATTGGTAAGTTGAAGGATTCTGGAACAACCCTTGTTCCACTGCAGCTGTATTTCAAAGATGGAAAAGCCAAGGTTGAGATTGCAGTTGCTAAGGGTAAGAAGGCCCATGACAAGCGTGAAGCACTGAGAGAACGTGAGGCTGACCGTGAAGTTTCGCGGGTTGTCTCACGCACATTAAGCGGTAAAGCCAGTCGCGCCGCATCAAAATACGAGGATTAACACCTTCTCGCTTTCCTGATTTACACTTAGCTCACCGCCGCTTCGATACCTCAATTTTTGAGGCAACGCCGCGACGGCGAACGAAATTGACAATTAAATAGGGGATAAGAAATACGTTTCTTTTTCTCCAAGTTGTAAGTGTGAAAGCACTTTAAATCTTGGGGGTGAACGGTCTCGACTTTGGATGTTGAGGCAGGGGAAGCGGGCCGAGGAAGCCGGAATGATCTCGTAAACCAATAATCCGTGCACAAAATAACTGCAGACCTTAAAAAGTCTGAATTCGAACTAGCTGCATAAGCTATTCAATTCCGTTAGCCCAGGTGCCGCTCTCGACCTGGAATCTAGCGTCGACTAGAGGGCTTTTCACTTCATTGGTGTTGCAGACGATGAAGGAGAACATTTTTGCAACTGAGTTCGTCGAAGAAATGTGTGTAAAAACTTCGGGACTGAGAAAGCGTTAATCACACTACGCCCGTAGAAGCCCTGTTTTAATACCGAAGGACCCGGGTTCGATTCCCGGCACCTCCACCAGTTACAAGCAGTCTGTATGCTTTCCACATGGAAGCAATCCTTACCGCACTAGCAATATTGGTCATTTTCTTTTTTGCTAAAGATGGCTCCAGCAAAAGAGATAAGAAAGAATGAAGAGAGTTTCTTAGACTGAGCCTTTCGGCAATCACTTCTATTTCTCGTAGATTAAATCTGAACCTTTGCGGACAAATATTTCTGCGGTTTCCTCACTCACCCTTTGCCATAGCGCACCCCATGCAGCGCCATTTGCTTCCATTTCAGAACCGCTACCCCACTGGCGACCATATGCGTCAGCACTTTCAAAAATCAGAGAGAAATATGTATAAGGTGCATTGTCACCAATTTCAACTTTACCCATATGAACATCAGAAATGCCCAGCTTTAATGCCTCGGCCTTAATCTCTTCCAAGTATTTACTTGCCTTAACGCCTTGGCCGAATTTAATTTCAAAGTAATAATTTGCAAATACACGCTTGCCCATTGCTCTCCCTTTCGTTAGATGGGTAAGCCAAACAGATTCTTCTTTCAAATGGAAGGGGTAACGATCAAGAAAAAATTAGTGCTGCCCGCCTGGTCCATGACCATCATTACCGGATGAGCGGCCATTTCGTTTCCACTTCAACTGTGGCCCATGCTCACCGGGTCCAACTTTTCTTAAACCCAATTTGTTTCCAATAGTTGCAAGTAAGTGAAAGTCAGGGAAGTACTCACGGCGCAGGGCAATGTAGGCACAAACTATTGCATATGCACCAATTAACTTTGGGCCAGTAACCCCCATGGACAGTAAAGACATCCCTAGAAATGCTCCAACAGTAATTGCTAGTAAGTGAATAATCTTACGGATCACATTTGCGATCGTCCATAAAAGGCCTTCTTTTGAATTCAAGAATTTCACAAGTCGGCGTGAGGTAAGAGAAATTGCGAGAGGGCCAGAAAATATGGTGAGTACAAAGATTATGAGAACAAGGTAGGCAAGTGATTCCATATTTATGCCTCCCAATCTGTTCTGATCGCTGCATACATAATCATGTTTTCCCGAGTTCCATCATCTTGAAGGCATGCATCCCTTAAAACACCTTCTTGTTGATATCCAGCATTCGACAGTACTTTCAAAGAAGGCTTATTTGATTCAACGACAAGTGCTTCAATTCGATGGAAACCAATTGTCTCGAATCCATATGCAGTTAATAGTTTTGTAGCCTGCGTAGCAATTCCTTTGCCACGAGTATCTGCGGTAACCCAGTAGCCGATTTCAGCCTTAGCTTCTTCAAGATTTAAAGTGTGAAAAGAAAGCGCACCTGCAAATTTTCCGTCGTATTCAAGTGCGAGTTGAAGTTCGGTCCTCATAGTAAATCCATTAGGGGAGCGCTCACGAACATAATGCTCAGCATTAGCCATGGGGTAGTTAGCTGGTATGCGAGTGAACTTAGGAATAATTGGATCCTTGACGCCTTCAAATAAAGGGATGATGTCGCGTTCTTCTGGTGCGCGAAGTGTGATCAACCCATACTGCAAGGTTGGTGCTTCTGTTGGCCACCAGATCATTTACCTAGTATTGCAGGTTAATTAACCTTCTTGTAGATCAGTCGGTGCACCATGGACATCTAGAACATCTGCGCCTAACTTGGATCCTTCACCGCTGCGATTGAGTGGCGTTTTTGGCTTGGCATCATCCTTATAAATAGCAGGAATTGAACCAAGTAAGCCCTTCTGGAAATCTTCAAAAGCTTGAAGTACTTCACGCTTTGTATTCATAACGAATGGACCCATCCATGCGACAGGTTCTTTAATGGGTGCGCCACCAAGGATAAAGAGTTCAAGTTCTGGAGAACGCGCTTCTTGCTGATTTGCAGCGCGCACAACAATTGTGTCGCCTTCGCCAAAGACTGCTAGCTGACCCATTTGCACGGGACGTGCTTCATCGCCAACAAAGCCATGACCTGCCATTGTGTATACAAGTGCGTTGTAATCCTT
>Ga0209088_10000871_pt1 | contig 20427 bp, 18 predicted proteins | sample S_140625_EF_Meta_FD_187324 | JGI IMG/M metagenome (GOLD analysis project Ga0209088, IMG submission 187324) | Freshwater microbial communities from Lake Simoncouche, Canada to study carbon cycling - S_140625_EF_MetaG (SPAdes) (version 2) | ecosystem: Environmental > Aquatic > Freshwater > Lake ... | reverse complement strand
ATGCCCGCATCCGGGCACTGGATCCGAACGTGATCCAGGAGGTGCTCAACATCGTCCCCCCCAAGCCAAGCGGCTGCGCCTCAGCCTCAACATGCTCTTCGCGGTACTGGACGACCCCAAGGGCATCGCCAAGAACGTGGCCGGCCTCGGCCGCTGGGGCAATGGCGAGGTGGAATTGCGGGTCAACGCCCTGGAGGAGGTGCCCTATGCCATCGGCCTGATCCGCCAGTCGCTGGATAGGCAGCTGGATGACGCCCCCGAGGCCCCTTGACCGGAATGGCCCCATGGTGGCGTTAGTCTGGACAGACTTCCTGTACAGCTCTATGACCATCGAAACCACCTACACCGCCGCCCGCGACCAGCTCAAGTCCCTGATGGACCGGGTTGTCGAGGATCGCGAGGTGGTGATGGTGCGGCGCCGCCAGGGGGGCGATGTCGCCCTGGTGGCAGCCGACGAGCTGGAAGGTCTGCTGGAAACGGCTCACCTGCTGCGCTCGCCCCGTAACGCAGCCCGGCTCCTCTCAGCCCTGGAGCGCGCCCGCGGCGACAGCCTTCCCGCCCTTCGCCTTGAAGATCTTGAGGCCCAGCTGGAGGCATGAGCACTCAGCGAGAAGCGGTATGCCATCCGGAGTTTCTGGAGGACTTGCAGCACTGGATCGAAACCGACCGCCGCACGGCTCGCCGCCTGCTGGAGCTGATGAAGGCCGTGCTGCGCGATCCCTTCAGCGGCATCGGCAAACCTGAGCCGCTGAAATACCTCGGCTCAGGAGTCTGGTCGCGCCGAATCACCCAGGAGCACCGCTGCGTGTATCTCGTGAAGGCGGACCGCGTCGAGTTTCTGCAGGGCCGCTACCACTATTGAGGCATGAGATGCCAAAAATCCCTGCTCAGGGCTGATGGCCTGGTGCAGCCCCTAGTCTGGGCGCATTACCGCCAGATTCATTCGCGTTGGGTATGGCGCTATCTTCTGGTCGATGAGCTCCCAGTACGCCTTCATCGCCAGCCAATGGCCTGAGCTGCATGCCGAGGCCGTACGCGTCGAGCAGGGAGCCCTCAGCGATCCCCGCACCGCCTGCTTCTACGCACGCCGCACGATCGAGCTGCTGGTGGAGTGGGCTTTTGACAACGATTCCCAGCTCGAGAGGCCCTACGGAGCCCTGACTCTGGCGGATCTGATGTACGCACGAGTCTTCTGCGACCTGGCCGGCGAGCAGATGCGTCGCTTCCGCCTGCTCAAGGATCTCGGCAACAAGGCCGTGCATCGCACCGATCCGATCCGCGTTGGGGATGCGGTGCTGGCCGCCCGGGAGTTGTTTCAGGTGCTGCGCTGGTTTGCCCTCACCTACGGCCACGATCCCCAACGGGTGAAGGGCTGCAGCTTCAACGCCGATCTCCTGCCCAGCCGTGACGCCACCACCGCCCAACAGGGCCAGAGCCGAGAGCAGTTGGAGGCCCTGGCCGAGCAGCTGGCGGAGCGCGATGGCCAGCTGCGCGATCAGCGCCTTGCCACCCTCGCCTCCCAGGAGGAACTGGACCGCCTGCGACAGGAGATCACCTCCCTGCGTAAAGCCAACGAGGCCGCCGCAAAGCCTGAGCCCGACCTGAGCGAGTTCAACACGCGCCGCGGCTACATCGACCACTACCTGGAGGAAGCCGGCTGGTTGCATGGCCAAAGCTGCACCCACGAGCACGAGGTTCAGGGCATGCCCAATGCCACCGGCACCGGCTTCGTGGATTACGTGCTCTGGGGGGATGACGGCAAACCCCTGGCCCTGGTGGAAGCCAAGCGCACCAGCCGCGATCCGATGGACGGCCAACGCCAGGCCGAGCTCTACGCCAACTGTCTGGAGCAGCGCTACGGCCAACGCCCGCTGATCTTTCTTTCCAATGGCTACCGGCACCGCCTCTGGGATGACCTGCGCTACCCGCCGCGGGAGGTGCAGGGCTTCTACAAGAAGGACGAGCTCGAAACCCTGATCCGGCGCCGGGAGATCCGCCAATCCCTTGCCCAGGCCACCCTTTCGCACACCATTGCCGCCCGCTACTACCAGCAGCGGGCGATCCGGGCAATCTGCGAATCGCTGGAGAAGGGGCGCCTCAAGGCGTTGCTGGTGCAGGCCACCGGCACCGGCAAGACCCGCACCGCCATCTCCCTCACCGATGTGCTCACCCGTTGCAACTGGGTGAAGCGAGTGCTGTTTCTGGCGGATCGCACCTCCCTGGTGTTGCAGGCCGAGCGCGCCTTCCGTCGCTTCCTGCCCGATTGCTCACCGGTGAACCTGGTGACCAACAAGGGCGGCGAGGGCCGCGTGTTTCTCTCCACCTACCCCACGATGATGAACCTGATCGATGCGGAGAACACCCATGGCGTCAAACGCTTCGGGGTGGGGCACTTCGATCTGGTGATCATCGACGAAGCCCATCGCAGCGTCTACCAGAAATACGGCGCGATCTTCGCCTACTTCGATTCGCTGCTCACCGGCCTCACCGCCACCCCTCGGGAGGAGATCGACCGCAACACCTACGAACTCTTCGATCGGGAGATCGGCCTGCCCACCGATGAATACGGCCTTGATCAGGCTGTCGCCGACCGCTTCCTTGTGCCCTTCCGGCCCATCTCCGTGCCGTTGCGGTTCCCGCGCGAGGGCATCAGCTACGCCGCCCTCAACGACGACGAGAAGGCCCTGTGGGACCTGCTCGACTGGGAAGAGAACGTGCAGAACGCCGGCCGGGTGGATTCCGGGGCGATCAATGCCTGGCTGTTCAACGCCGACACCGTCGACAAAGGCCTGGAGGTGCTGATGACCAAGGGCTGCCTCGACGCTGGCGGCGATCGCCTCGGCAAATCGGTGATCTTTGCGCGCAACCACAAGCACGCCGAGTTCATCCGCAAGCGCTTCGACCACCACTACCCCCACCTCGCCGGCAAGGCCGCCCGGGTGATCGACAACGAGGTGAAGTACGCCCAGTCGTTGATTGATGAGTTCGCTGATCCAAGCAGCGATCTGCGCATTGCCATCTCCGTCGACATGCTCGACACCGGCATTGACATCCCTGAGATCGTCAATCTGGTGTTCTTCAAGCCGGTGCGTTCCCGCACCAAGTTCTGGCAGATGGTCGGGCGCGGCACCCGCACCTGCCCAGACCTGTTCGGTCCCGGCCGCGATAAGGAGTGCTTCTGGATCTTTGATCTCTGCCAGAACCTCGAATTCTTCCTCGGAGAGGGCGGCGCCGAGTCCACTGCGCCCCCCGAAACCCTCAGCACCCGCCTGTTCCGGAGCCGCCTGGCGCTGATTGACACGATCGACCAGAAAGGGCTGTCTTCGATCCTGCCTTCGGTGCCCAGCATGGCCATTCCCTCGCGAGACGGCCAGCCAGGCGATCACGACAACGCTTTAGGGCTGCACCGCCACACGCTCGCCGAACTGCTGCGCTGCCATGTGGCCGCCTGCCCGGCCGACAACTTCCTGGTGCGCCCCCATCTGCAGCTGGTGGAACGTTTCAGCCGCCCAGAGGCCTGGCCCAGCCTTAGCCCCGATGACCATCAGGCCCTCGCCGCCACCCTGGCACCCCTCCCCTCCGCCTACGCCGAGCAGCAGGGCGACACCGATGCCGATGCCCGCCGATTCGATCTGCTCCTATACACCCTCCAGCTCACCCTGTTGCGCAGCGAACCCCGCTTCAACCGCTTGCAGAAGCAGCTCCGCGACCTGGCCGCCCAGTTGGAGGCCCGGATCAACATCCCCCAGGTGGCGGCCGAGTTGGAGTTGATTCGCGATCTGCTGCGCGATGACTGGTGGCAGGACCTGACCGTGCCGATGCTTGAAGAGGTGCGGCGGCGCCTGCGGGCGTTGATGGGGCTGATCGAGCCCATCAGCCGAGATCCCCTCTACACCAACTTCGCCGACGAGCTCGGCGAGCTGCGCGAACTCGATGCCGCCGCCCTGCTCAGCCGCGACGAGTTCCAGCAGTTCCGGCTGCGTACCCTCGACTTCCTGCGCGCCCATGAGGATCACCTCACCATGCAGCGCCTGCGCCGCAACCAGCCCCTCACGCCCGGTGATCTCGACGAGCTGCAGCGTTTCCTGCTCTCCCAGGGTGTCGGCACCGAACAGGCGATCCAGCGGGCCGCCGAGGAGTGCAACGGCTTCGGCCTGTTCATCCGCTCCCTCGTGGGCCTGGATCGCAACGCCGCCAAGGAGTTGTTTGCCGAATTCCTCGCCGATGGCACCCACACCGCTACCCAGATCCGCTTCATCAACGAAATCCTCGACGAGCTCACCAGCCGCGGCGTCATGGATCCGGCTCGCCTCTACGACCCGCCCTTCAGCGATCTGGCGCCGACGGGCCCGGAGGGTCTGTTTTCGGAAGCGGAGGTGGACAACATCTGCCAGTTGCTCGTCGGGATCCGCGCCCGGGCCGTGGTGGCGCAGGCCGCCTGACAGGCCCTCAATGGGCTGCTCCGGATTAGGCGCCACCCGGCTGGAGGCACTCACCGAGGCCCCATCCACCTTGATCGTGCTGATGGTGATGGGATCCCCCTGGAGCGGATCCCGCTCCAGGATCACCAGATCGGCGAGCTTGCCGGGCTCCAGGGTGCCCTTGCCCTTCTCTTCGAACTATCGATGAAGCCAGGCAGCAGGGCCCGGCCCCCAGATGCAGGCGCCCTGGCAGCGATCCGGGGGCGGGCCCACTGGGAGAACGCGTGGGGCATGGCAGCCGCAACAACAAAACGCCCCCAAGTCCACCGATGTCTGTCGCGCGGATCGTCTTTGGCGCTGATCGTCTGTGGCGCTGATCGTCAGTCGCGCCGATGTTTTTTATAGAACCGCATCACCGCCTGGGCCACCGCCCGGGGATCGTGCCGCAGGCTGGCGGTGGGACGGGGCCCCTGCAGCTGGGCTCGCATCACCTCATAGCCCTGAACCACCAGGCGGCGGGTATCGCAACGCACCGGTTCGGCGCCGCGGTAGCGGTAGTTATCGAGCAGGGGGGACGGGGGCAATTCCTCCTGCGCCAGCACCGCAGTGAACAGCCGTTCCTCCACCCCGAGGCTGGCCAACTGGGCTTCAATCGCCCGCAGATGCCCCAACACATCCAGCCCATCGGTTTCGCCGGGCTGGGTCATCAAATTGCAGATGTAGAGCCGGGGCGCCCGGCTCTGGCTGATGGCCGTCACCAGCTCCGGCACCAGCAGGTTGGGCAGCAGGGAGGTGTAGAGGCTGCCGGGGCCCAGCACGATCAGATCGGCATTGCCGATCGCCTCCAACGCCCGCGGCAGGGCCGGCGGCCGCGCCGGAATGCAGCCCAGCCGCACGATCGGACTGGTGGCCTTACCGATCCGGGATTCCCCTTCGATCCGTTCTCCGTTCTCCAGTTCGGCCCAGAGCCGCACATCCGCATTGGTGGCGGGCACCACCTGGCCCTGCACCGCCAGCACCCGACTACTGGCGGTGATCGCCGATTCGAGGCTGCCGGTGATCGCCGTGAGCGCCGTGAGGAACAGATTGCCGAAGCTGTGGCCCTCCAAGCCGCTGCCGCCCTTGAAGCGGTATTGGAACAGGCGCGTCAGCAGGGGCTCCTCCCGGGCCAGGGCCGCCAGGCAGTTGCGGATGTCCCCCGGGGGCTGCACCCCGAATTCCCGCCGCAGCACCCCACTGCTGCCACCATCGTCCGCCACGGTGACGATGGCGGTGATGTTGCTGCTGTAGCGCTTGAGGCCACTGAGCAGGGTGGACAGGCCGGTGCCACCGCCGATGGCCACGATGTTGGGACCCCGGTTGAGTCGACGCTGGGCCAGCAGGGCCTCCACCAAAACGGTGTCCTTTTCCGGCGCCAGGGCCTGCTGGATCGAGCCGAAGCTGCGGCTCTGCCCTAACCACACCAGCGCCCCTCCGATCAGCAGCACCAACGGACCGGTGATGCCGCGGGGCATCACCGTGGTGAGCTTCGCCAGCAGCCACTTGATCGATTCCAGGCTCCAGTAAATCGGCTGCAGATCGGCCCACACGGCCGCCCCTAGCAGGGCAATCAACAGTCCGGCACCGGAGGTGAGCATCCAGCGCTTCACCACCAGCCCCGGCTGCAGCCAGCGGGCCGCCCGGCGCGAGCGGCTCATCAGGTCCTGCTCGCGCAGATCGCCCGCCGCCACCCAGCCGGGACGCCTGGGTCGTCGACCCTTCCGGGGGGGCCGAGGCTCAGTCATGGCGGGGCCACGGGCGGGCAACGGCTGAGCGCCAGGAGGCCAGAAGGATCGCTGAACTGTACGGATGAAAGCCCTTCGGCGAAACAGTCAAGATGGAACTTCTTCCCGCGCCGGCCATGGCCGTTTCCGCCCCCATCGCCGCCCCCCAGCCCAAGCCGGCTGCGGTGGCAGAGATGGAGGAGGTGAGCATGCACTGGAATGGCCGTCCGGTACTGGACCGGGTGAATCTGCGGCTGGTGCCCGGCGAGCGGCTGATGGTGGTGGGGCCCTCCGGCGCCGGCAAGTCCACGATTCTGCGGTTGCTGGCGGGGCTGTTGCTCCCCAGCGCGGGCCGCCTGCGCATCCACGGCGAAGCGCAGAAGTATCTGCGCCTCGACCAACGACGCCCCCCCGATGTGCGGCTGGTCTTCCAGAACCCAGCCCTGTTGGCCTCCTTGACCGTGCGCGAAAACGTGGGCTTTTTGCTCTATCGCCACAGCCGCCTTAAGGACCAGCAGATCCGGGAGCGGGTCAACATGGCGCTGGAGGCGGTGGGGCTGTACGGCATCGAGGACCGGTTCCCGGGCGAACTGAGCGGCGGCATGCAGAAGCGGGTGAGCTTCGCCCGGGCCCTGATCGACGATCCCAGCAACGCCGAGGGACGGCCGCCCCTGCTGCTGTTCGACGAGCCCACGGCCGGCCTGGACCCGGTGGCCTGTACCCGGGTGGAGGAGCTGATCGTGCGCACCGTGGCCCTCACCCGGGGCTCAGGGGTGGTGGTGAGCCATGTGATGAGCACGATCGAGCACTGCGCCGAACAGGTGATCCTTCTCTACGACGGTCAATTCCGCTGGAACGGCACCCTGGCGGAATTCCACAGCACCGATAATCCATACGTCAGTCAATTCCGAACCGGTAGTCTTCGCGGACCCATGCAGCCCGCCGAGCTCTGAGCCCATGCGCCGCAGTGTTCGAGAGGCTCTGGTCGGTTTCACCTTGCTGGCGGCGATCACGGGCGGTGTCGGCCTTTGGATGTGGCTGCGCGGCATCTCCCTGGGCCAGCAAACCTGGCGGATCCAGGCCCGCTTCAGCGATGCGGCCGGCCTGGCGGCCCGGTCCCCCGTCACCTATCGGGGGGTGCTGGTGGGCACCGTACGCAGCGTGAATGTGACCGGCCAGGCGGTGCTGGCGGATCTGGAGATCACCGATCCCAACCTGCGGCTGGCACGCCCCCTGGTGGCCCGGGTGGGGGCCGCCTCCCTGCTGGGCGGTGATGCCCAGGTGGCCCTGGTGGGAGACGGCTTGCCTGTGTCCGCCTCCACCCCCGGCCCCCGCGACCGCCGCTGTGACAACCAGCGGATGGTGTGTGATCGCGGCCAGGTGGTCGGCGTCGCCTCCCCAAGCATGGAATCGGTGACCGCCACGGTGCAGCGGCTCCTGGATCAGGCCGATCACGATCAACTGGTGAACCGCCTCACCGCCGCCACCGCCAGCTTCGATCGCACCGCCAAGCAAACCGAAAAACTCACCCTGGACGGGCAGACCTTCGTGAAGGAGGCCCAGCAGCTGGTGACCACCCTCAACACCTCGATCCGCAAGGTGGATCCGGCGATCACCCAGATCAACGCCGCCAGCACCGATGCCGCCAAGGCCTCCAGCAACGTGCGCCAGCTCACGGCCAAGCTGAACAACCCCGCCACCGTGGCCGATCTCCAGGCCACCCTGGCCAATGCCCGCAGCCTCACCGACCGCTGGGCCGCCGTGGGCAGCGACGTGCGCAAACTCACCGATGACGCCAAATTCATGGACGGCATTCGCAACGTATCGGTGGGACTGGGGAAGTTCTTTGAGGAGCTCTATCCCGCCCAGACGGAGGCCGCCCGCGACCGCGCCGCCCGCAAGCAGGGTCGTCCAGACCACCCCGCGGCGACCTCCGGGCCGAGCACCAGCCCCACCGCCCCCTAACTAGACCCCGGCGATCGCCTCCATGGCGATCGCGGCAATCGCCTGATCGCTGGCCTTCGGCAGCTGCACGTACTTGCCTCCGGCGGCCTCGGCCAGGTCCTTGCCCATGCCGCTGCCGATGAACTTTCGCTCGGTGTCGATCACCAGCAACTTGAGGCCCAGGGCGCGATAGCGGCTGGCCACCTGCTTCACCTCCTCCTTGAGGTCCACGGGCTCCTCCCCCTCGACCGCGGGCTGGCCGAGGGAGCGGGCCAGGGACACGTTGCCGCGGCCATCGGTGATGGCCACCACCACCACCTGGCCGAGATCCCCCGTGGCGAGGGCGTTGGCCCCCACCCGGGCCGCCTGGCTGAGGCCATGGGCGAGGGGGGAGCCACCGCCGCAGGGCATCGACTCCAACCGACGTCGGGCGGCGGTGATCGAGCGGGTGGGGGGGAGCAGCACCTCCGCCTGCTCGCCGCGGAAGGGGATCAGGGCCACCTCATCGCGATTTTCATAGGCCTCGGTGAGCAGGCGGATCACGGCCCCCTTGGCGCTCTGCATGCGGTTGAGCGCCATCGAGCCACTGGCATCCACCAGAAAAATCACCAGGGCACCGGCCTTGCGCTGCAGCTGCTTAGCCCGCAGGTCGCCCTCCTCCACAATCACCTGCCGCTCCGGTTGACGGGCGCGGCGGGCCTTCTGATACGGCGCGGCGGCCCGCAGGGTGGCGTCCACGGCGATGCGACGTACCGGACCACGGGGCAGCATGGGCTTCACATACCGGCCCCGGCTGTCACTGAACACCACGGCCCGGCTGCCACTGCCGCCGCGTTTGGCCCGGGCGGCGGAAAACAGCAGCAGGTCGGGATCGATGGCGATGGCTTCCGGATCGAGCAGGAACTCCTCTGGAATCGAGGGCGGCGCCTCATCCTCCAGGGTGTCGTCGTCCTCTTGATCCTCCTCCTGGTCCTCCTCCTGGTCCTGGTCGTCCTCCTGGTCCGGCTCGTCGGGCGGCGCGGGATCCTCCTCGGGCGGTTGCTCGCCCTGGGGCGGCGGCGGGGGCGGTGGTGGTTCCAGGGGCTGGTCCGGATCGGGGGGCGGCAACTGCAGCGCCCGGGGCGCAATCACCAGCCGAACCGCCACCTGCAGGTCATCGGCCTCCACCTGATCCCGGCCGCTGAGGGCCGCATGGGCCCGGGCCACCCGCACGGCATAGAGCTCCGACCGGTGCCCCTCCACGCCGCCCCGGATCGCCTCCTGCACCAGGTAGGCGATCTGCTCGCGGCTGATGCCCACATCCGGCAACCACTGGCGGGCCAGCAGCAACTGGGTGGCCAGGGCGTCGGTGTCCTCCTGCCAACGGTTCCGGAACGCGGCCGCGGCCTCGCCATGGGCGATGGCGCTGCGGGTGATCTCCACCCGCTGTTCCGTGGCCAGCGCCTGGTTGGCGGAGAGGGCGATGGCAAAGCGATCCAGCAGATGGTCGCGCACCGCCCCTTCCTCGGGGTTGTAGGTGGCGATCAACAGGCAGCGGCAGGGATGGCTGAGGCTGAGCCCTTCCCGTTCGATCCGGTTCTCACCACTGCCCACCGCCGCCAGCAGCAGGTTGGTGAGGCCGTCGTCCAGCAGGTTGAGCTCATCCACATACAGCACACCGCGATGGGCCTCCGCCAGCAGGCCGGGCAGAAACACCGGCGCCCCGGCCGCCAACGAGGCCGCCACATCCACCGAACCCACCAGCCGGTCTTCGGTCACCCCCAAGGGCACCTGCACAAAGGGGGCCGGAATCACCCGGGTGGGCAGCAGCGCCGTGGGGTCGGCGCCGCTGGGGTCACCGCCTAAGTCCGTGATCCGACGACACACCGCCCCGTCCCAGTCGTCCGGCCGGCTTGGATCGATGTTCAACCCGACAGCGGGGCCCATGCCGGAGCTGGCATCGCCGCCGGCGAGATCCAGCACATCGATGGGGGGGAGGAGGGCGTGCAGGCCCCGCGCCAACACCGACTTGCCGGTGCCACGGCCCCCGGCGATCACCACCCCGCCCAGCCCCGGATCCACCGCCGCCAGCAGCAGGGCCAGCTTCAGGGTGCCGTGGCCCGTGATCGCCGCCAGGGGGAAGGAACGGGCGGCGACGGAGCTGGCGACCATGGCAAAGCGGGCGGTCCGGGGCAAGTGGAGGCAGTCTCGCCGATGCGCCGCACCGGCTGCTTAACCTGGCCTGCCGACGTTGTGGAGATGGCGCGTGCCTGAGGCCAGGCCAGACTCCAGGCCGCCGTCAGCGGCGGCGTTAACGCTGATCGCCGCAGGCTTTCGGCTGCCCGCCCCCGTGGCGTCGGTCAGCCCGCTCGGCAACGGCATGATCAACGACACCTATCTGGTGAGCCTGACGGCGGCGCCGGAACGGTTCGTCTTGCAGCGAGTGAACACCGAGGTGTTCCAGCACCCCGCACTGGTGATGGCCAACATCGAGGCCCTGGCCCGCCATGTGCAGGCCCGTCAGACAGCGGATCCCACCGCTGCACCCTGGATCGTGCCAGAGCTGGTGCCTGCCCGCAGCGCCCCCCAACCCTGGGTGGAGGTGGAGGGTCAAACCTGGCGGTTGCTCACCTACATCGACAACACCCGCTGCTTCGACACGGTGACCAGCCCCGCCCAGGCCCGGGAAGTGGGCCGGGCCCTCGGGACCTTCCATGCCCTGATCAGTGATCTGCCGGTGAGCGCCCTGGCCGACACCCTGGAGGGCTTCCACATCACCCCCGGCTATCTGGCCCAGTTCGATGCCGTGCTGGCCGCGGGCAGCCCCCCAACGGAGGCCCCAACCCTGGAGGCCCTGCGCTTCGTGGAGGAACGCCGGGGCAGCGTGGCGGTGCTGGAGGAGGCCAAGGCCGCCGGCCACCTGGTGGAACGGCCGATCCATGGCGATCCCAAAGTGAACAACGTGCTGATGGATCGGGGGGGCACCCAGGCCGTTGCCCTGATTGACCTGGACACCGTCAAACCGGGCCTGGTGCACTACGACATCGGCGATGCGTTGCGCTCCGGCTGCAATCCCCTCGGCGAAGAACCTCCGGATTTGACAGCGGTGTGCTTCGACCTCGACCTGGCCCGAGCCATGCTGGAGGGCTACCTGGGGGCCGCCCGGGGCTTCCTCACCCCAGCGGATCTGGAGCATCTATTCGCGGCGATCCGCCTGCTGCCGTTGGAGTTGGGACTGCGCTTTCTCACCGATCATCTGGCCGGCGATCACTATTTCAAAACCAGCTATCCGGGCCAGAACCTCCACCGGGCCCGGGTGCAATTCCAGCTCACCCGCAGCATCGAGGACCAGGAGCAGGGGATCCGGGCGATCATCCAGGCTCTGACCTGAGCTGCCGGCACCGCCTTGCCTGGATCGATGACCTCGCCCCAGCCCTTTCAACTCCAGCCCTTCAACGCCCCTGCAACGCCACAGGCGGCAACGCCCCTGCCGGCATCGCCCCTCTCCGTCGCGGGCACGATCGCGCGCCAGGGCGAACGCCTCCACCTCCACTACGTGCTCGATGACCCGACCGGCCGGCTGCGGCTGGCGGCACCGGCCCCCCAACCCAGCCGCCGCGATGGGCTCTGGCACACCACCTGCCTGGAGCTGTTTCTGGCGCCGGTGGGGGGAGAGGCGTACTGGGAGGTGAACCTGGCCCCCAGCGGCGACTGGAACCTCTACCGCCTCGATGGCTATCGCCTGGGACTGCGACCGGAGCCGGCCTACCCCGACCTACCTGTCCAGCTGCAACGGCAGGAGGGACGGCTGATCCTCGACCTGGAGCTGGATCTGGGGCCGATCGCCGCGCAGGAGACAGCCCTGGCGGTGGCGGTCTGCGCGGTGCTGGAGGAACGGGAGGGGGCGATCAGCTACTGGGCCCTGGCCCACCCCGGAGCGGATCCGGATTTTCACCGCCGCGATGGTTTCCTGATCCAGCTGCCGGGGCGGTCCCTCTGAGGCAAGCTGGCGCCCATCGCCGCTGCCCTGCCGATGTCGCCGTTGCCGCCCCCCGAACCGGCGCGTCACCTGGAAACCACCGCCAGCCTCGACGCCCGCAAGCTGCGCTTCGAACTGAACCGGATGGTGCTGCCGATCGGCCTGGAGGCCACCTTCGGCATCATCCGCCACCCGGGCGCCTCGCTGGCGGTGCCGGTGCTGGCGGACGGGCGGGTGGTGATCCTGCGCCAGTACCGCTTCGCCGTGGCCAGCCGCATCCTCGAATTTCCCGCCGGCACCCTCGATCCCGGCGAGGATCCCCTCACCACCATGGAGCGGGAGTTGCAGGAGGAAGCGGGCTATCGCGCCAGCCGCTGGGATCCGCTGGGGGTGATGCTCCCCTGTCCCGGCTACTCCGACGAGGTGATCCATCTCTTCCTGGCCCGCGACCTGGAGGCCCTGCCGGACCCCCCTGCCGGGGATGACGATGAGGATATGGAGGTGCTGCTGCTGGAGCCGGGCGAGCTGGATGCGGTGCTGGCCAGCGGCAACGAATATCTCGATGGCAAAAGCCTGACGGCCTGGTTCCGGGCCCGTCAGCTGCTGGGGCTCCGAGCCTGATGGCCCCCGAACGCTGGCTGTTTTGGCATCGCCGTGACCTGCGCCTGACCGACAACCTCGGCCTGGCGCTGGCGGCGGACCACACCCCCGCCGTGACGGGGGTCTACGTGTTGGATCCGACGCTCCTCGACGCCGACGATCAGGCGCCGGCCCGGTTGTGGTTCCTGCGCGACAGCCTGGCGGAGCTCCAGGAGAGTTGGCGGATGGCCGGCAGTCGGCTGCTGCTGCTGCAGGGGGATCCGGCGGAGTTGCTGCCCCGCCTGGCCACGGCCCTCGCCGCCGGCACCGTGGCCTGGAACCGCGAGGTGGAACCCCTCAGCCGCGCCCGCGACCGGCGCGTGGCCGCCGCCCTGGGCGCGGTGGGGGTGCGGGTGCAGGCCGATTGGGACCAGCTGCTGGTGGCCCCGGAGGCCCTGCGGACCGGAGCCGGCGAGCCCTACCGGGTCTACGGACCGTTCCTGCGCAATTGGCGGTCCCAGCTGGAGCGCAAGGCGCCCCTGGGGGCCGCCACCACGGGGGGCCTGGCGCCGGTGGCCGCCCCGAGCGGTTTGCTGGATCTGGCCCTGGACGCCATTCCCGCCGAACGGCGGCCCCAGGGGGGGGCCCTGCCCCTGCTAGCCGCCCTCCCCGCAACCCTCACCGAAACCCTCACCGCAGCCAGGGCCTTCGCGGGCGCCGAACTCTGCCCCTGCCGTCCCGGCGAGGCGGCCGCCCTGGCCCAGCTGGTGGCCTTCACCGACGCCAGTGGCCCCCTAGCCAAGGGGAAGGGGATTCCGCTGCTGGCCTACGAGCCCGGCCGCAATCTGCCCGGGGACGCCGGCACCTCCGCGCTCTCGGCCGCCCTCGCCTTCGGCACGATCAGCCCCCGCCAATGCTGGGCCGCGGCCCAGGTCGCCCGCGCCCAGGCCCGCGGCACGGAGGATCTGCACTCGATCACCGTCTGGGAGCAGGAACTGGGCTGGCGGGAGTTCTACCAACAGGCCCTGTTCCATTTCCCCGCCCTGGCCGAGGGGCCCTTCCGCCCCCAGTGGCGCCACTTCCCGTGGCAGAACACCCCCGCCTGGCTGGAGAGCTGGAGCGAGGGCCTCACCGGCATGCCGATCGTGGATGCCGCGATGCGCCAGCTCAACCGCAGTGGCTGGATGCACAACCGCTGCCGGATGATCGTGGCCTCGTTCCTGGTGAAGGACCTGATCTGCGACTGGCGCCTCGGCGAGCGCCTCTTCATGACCCGCCTGGTGGACGGCGACCTGGCGGCCAACAACGGCGGCTGGCAGTGGACCGCCAGCAGCGGCATGGATCCCCGCCCCCTGCGGATCTTCAACCCCGCCACCCAGGCCGGCCGGTTCGATCCGGAGGCGCGCTACATCCGGCACTGGCTGCCGGAGCTGGCCCATGTGAGCAACGCCGACTTGATCAGCGGGTCGATCGCCCCCCTAGAGCGCCGGGGCTACCCGGAACCCCTGGTGGACCATCGACGGCAGCAGGCCCTGTTCAAGGAGCTCTACGCCGGCCGGCCCAGGGGCTGAAGGGGCAGCTGAAAGGGGCTGAAGCGAATGGCTCAGGCGGCGATCGAGGCCGCCGCCATGCGGGGAGCCAGCTGGCGCACCGCCGCAATCACCGTGTCCTGCTGCAGCTGGCTCAGCTCCGGGAAGATCGGCAAGCTGAGTACCTCAGCGCAAAGCCGCTCCGTGACCGGCAGGCTGCCCGGGGCGTAGCCCAGGCTGGCGTAGGCCGGTTGACGATGGATCGGAATCGGGTAGTAGATGATCGTGAGCACGCCACTGGCCTGGAGCTGCTGCTGAAACCAGTCCCGGCAGCAGGACTCGGGCAGGCCATGGTTGGCGCTGTCGGCGGCGGGACAGCAGCTGCCGGCACAGGCGGCGGCTCCCTGGGGGCAGGCCGCAATCCGCACCACGAACTGATTCCAGCTGTGGCCATCGGGCCCCCCATCCGCCAGATGCAGACCGGGGAGATCGGCGAGGGCGGCCTGATAGCGGGCCGCGATCGCCCGGCGCCGATCCAGCCAGCCGTTGAGATGGGGCAGCTTCGTGGCCAGCACCGCCGCCTGCAGGGCGTCGAGACGGCTGTTGTAGCCCAGGCTGGTGTGCAGGTAACGACGGGGCATCCCATGCACCGCCAGCTCCCGCACCCGTTGGGCCAGGGCCGGATCGTGGCAGATCACGGCGCCACCATCGCCGGCACCGCCGAGATTCTTGGTGGGGAAAAAACTGAAGCAGCCGGCGTCGCCCCAGCTGCCCACCGGTCGACCCGCCCAATGGGCCCCAGCGGCTTGGGCACAGTCCTCGATCACCAGCAGGCCATGGGCAGCCGCAATCGCCGTGATCCGTTCCATGTCCACCGGCCGGCCAAACAGATGGACCGGCAGCAGGGCCCGGGTGGCCGGCGTGATCAACGCCTCGATCGCATCGAGATCGATCAGATAGGAGGAGGCGTTCACATCCACGAACACCGGCGTGGCGCCCACCGCACTGATGGCCTCGGCGGTGGCGAAGAAACTGAAGGAGGCGGTGATCACCTCATCGCCGGGACCGATCCCGAGGGCCCGCAGGGCCAGGATCAGGGCATCGGTGCCACTGTTACAACCAATGGCATGGGGCACGGCGCAGGCCCCGGCGAAGGCCTGTTCAAAGCCCTGAACGACGCTGCCGCCGATGTACTGACCGCTGTGAAGCACAGCGAGAACGGCGCTGTCTAGGGCGTCGCCGAGCTGCCCCAGCTGCTCGCCGAGGCTGAAAGGGGGCACTTGCATGGCGGCAACCTTAAGCCTGGCGGCACAATCGGCGGTGGCCCTGCGGGCCGCGACGCCACGCGGCCACGGCGACCGGCGGATTGGTCGTCCCGGTCACGGAGCGGAGCGGTTGCCCCAGCCAGGATCATGGCCTGGTCCGCCCTTCCCCCGTGCCCTTGCCCCCCATCCGCCCCTGGCGGCCGGCCCTCCGGCTTGGGCTGCTGGTGCTTGGCCTCGGCCTCACGACCGGCTGTGTGCCCACCCATCCCCAGGCCAGCTGGCGCCTCTTTCCCCTGCCCCGCCAGCAGCCCCACGACGGCTTGGCGGTGGTGAGCCAACCGGATGGCTATGGCCTGCACATCTTTCTCACCACCGATACCAGCCAGGCCGGGGTCTGCCGGCCGCGCTGGACTCCGGATGCGGCGCGGCTATTCAACGGCAACGGCAGCGCCCCCTTCAGTTCCGGCACGGCCAGTCGGGAGGAGTTCTTCACGGCGATGGCCCGGGGCCCGGTGCGCACGGCCCTGCGCCAGGAGCTGGAAGCCCTCTGCCACGCCCGGGCCCCCCAGCGCCAGTTCGTGTGGACTGAACCGCCCCGCAGCGCCACCGACCTAAAGCCCGCGCAGATCTCCCTGCTGGAGGAGCCGCACCTGCTCAGCCACCCCAATGCGGTGAAGCGGGCGGAAAAGCAGCTGCTGGGCGAACCCCTCGACCCCGCCGACCTCCGGGATGAGCCGCGCCAGGAGGAACCCTGAGGGCTGCCGCCAGGGCCGGCTAGGCCAGGGCCGCGGCGCCGGCATAGCCGGCGGGAAGGGCGATCGACCAGCAGGGGCCGCTGCCGTGGGTCCCTCCGGCGGCACCGCGGCCCGCCAGGCCCCAGCCCTGGGCCTTGAGCTGGGCCTCCAGCTGGCACCAGGCCTGCAGACAGGCCTCCGCCTGGACCGTCCCCAACAGAGGGCGGAGGCTGGTCTGCCAGGTGTCGGGCATCATCCGAGCCGCGATCGCTGGCCAGTTCAAGCCAGGACGCTGCTGCTCCACATCCACGCCCACGGCTCGCCGCGGATGCAAGGCCAGCAGGATGCAGTCGCCGGCATGGGCCACATTGAACTGGGGCACCGCCGCTGCGCCCGCCCCGATTCCCCGGCGCAGGGCGGGCTTGCCGTGGGGGCCCACATCCAACAGCAACTGGGCCGGATCGCAGTCCAGCAGCACCCCCAGGCAGTGGCGCAGGGCGCCCCGCCCCAGCAGAAAACGGTCCCGGTCGTCGGGGCGGCGCAGCTGCTGCAGGCGCTGATGTTCGGCCAAACTGAGCAGGGGCGCCAGCAGCGACGCCTGGCGGGCCGTGGCGGGATCCCGGCGATCAAGCAGCACCAGCAGCGGCGGGTCATCCCAATCCAGGAGCGACCAACATCGCCAAGGGTTGGGGGACTGGGGCAGGGGCCAGGGCAGCGGCCGCAACAACAGGGTCATGCCGCCAGCCCCCAAGGTGATCGTCCACCGCCGCTGCGGGAGAATCCACCCATTGTCCCCGGCCCCCCCGGCGCCCCTCTCCCCCCATGCTCCTCGACCTGCACGGCAAGAAGGCCCTGGTGACCGGCATCGCCAACAATCGCTCGATTGCCTGGGGCATCGCCCAGCAACTTGCGGCCGCCGGCTGTGAGCTGGGCATCACCTACCTGCCCGATGACAAGGGACGCTTCGAGACCAAGGTGCGGGAGCTCACGGCGCCGTTGCAGCCCACCCTGTTCGAACCCCTGAACGTCCAGGATCCGGCCCAGATCGAGGCGGTGTTCGCCCGCATCGGCGCGCAATGGGGAGCGCTGGATGTGTTGGTGCACTGCCTGGCCTTTGCAGGCAAGGAGGAGCTGGTGGGGGACTACAGCGCCATCAGCCCCGAGGGGTTCGGTCGCGCCCTTGAGGTGAGCGCCTATTCCTTGGCCCCCCTCTGCCGTTTCGCCAAACCCCTGTTCAGCAAGGGGGCCAGCGTGATCACCCTCAGCTATCTGGGCGCCGAGCGGGCGATCCCGAACTACAACGTGATGGGGGTGGCCAAGGCAGCCCTGGAGGCCTCGGTGCGTTATCTGGCGGCCGAGCTGGGCCCGGAGCAGCAGGTGCGGGTGAATGCCATCAGCGCCGGCCCGATCCGCACCCTGGCCAGCTCCGCCATCGGCGGCATCCTCGACATGATCCACAACGTGGAGGAGAAGGCCCCCCTGCGGCGCACCGTCACCCAGGACGAAGTAGGCGCCACGGCAGCCTTCCTGGCCAGCCCCCTGGCCTCGGGAATCACCGGCCAGGTGATCTATGTGGATGCGGGCTACTGCATCACGGGGATGTGAGCCGGGGATGTGAACCGCAGCTGCCTTCGGCATGATGCCGGCAGAGTCTGCGGAGCAGCCATGCGCACCGGCGCCATTCACCGCGTCACCGGCGAAACCGATGTGCGCGTGCACCTGAATCTCGATGGCACCGGCCACTGCCAGGTGAGCACCGGCGTGCCGTTCCTGGATCACATGCTGCATCAGCTGGCCAGCCACGGTCTGCTCGATCTGGAGATCAGTGCCAACGGCGACACCCACATCGACGACCACCACACCAATGAGGACGTGGGCATCGCCGTGGGCCAGGCCTTGGCCCAGGCCTTGGCCGACCGACGCGGCATCCATCGCTTCGGGCACTTCGTGGCGCCCCTGGATGAGGCCCTGGTGCAGGTGGCGCTGGACTGCTCGGGTCGCCCCCACCTCAGCTATGGGCTCACGATTCCGGCCCAGCGCATCGGCAGCTATGACACCGAGCTGGTGAAGGAGTTCTTCGTGGCGGTGGCCAACAACGCGGGACTCACCCTCCACATCCGCCAACTGGATGGCGTCAATTCACACCACATCGTGGAAGCCTGCTTCAAGGCCTTCGCCCGGGCCCTGCGCCTGGCCGTGGAGCTGGATCCCCGCCGGGCGGATGCGGTGCCCAGCAGCAAGGGGGTTCTGGAGCGGGCCGGAGCAGCAGGCTGATCCAAGACAGCTGATCCGAGAGAGCTTCGCCGAGATAGCGGACTTCATCGATGCTCAATCGTTGCCGGTGACCGTTTCCGTGGGACGCCGTAGGCGATTGCGCTTGCGCATGCGATTGGCCACCTTATAGAGCTGAGTAGAACTGGGATCGTCGCTGGTGGCGTCGAAATAGAGCAATTCCACCGGTTCCCCTTCCGTCGTGTTGTAGCGGAATGGCGGCACGACCCCGGACTTCATGCCCATGCGTGCAAACAGCCCGGCTGGCTCCGGCTGGGGAGCGGTGACGTACACCACCAGACTGAGCCTCAAGGCATGCTCAAACGCCACCTGGAGCAGCATGGGCAACACAATCTGATGCTGTCGCCAAGCTGGGCGCAGAGCGAGGCGGTTCAATTCACTGGCATAGGAACGGTTGAGGAATGGGGGCACATCGAGATAGTGCCTGAGTTCGTGATACGGATAGGGAAGCACCCGAAAACAACCCACCAGCTCCTCCTCAACGAAGGCTCCGAACCAATGGGCCTCCTTGACGTGGCGATCCACCAGTAGGCGTCGCCCATCACGCTGCTCTACCCGCACCCGCGAAGGGTTGAAGTGCAGGGGCCGCCAGCCCTGTTCTTCGACATACACATCGTGGAGCAACGCCAGGGCGTCCTCCACTTCGGCCTCGCCCCACAACTGGCGAAAGCAGTACTGATCGATGCGGATCGGATCAACGGTGGAGGGCGGCGGGCTAACCGGCACGGTGCCCACCTCCCGGGCGATGCCAATGGTGCGGCGCAGGCGGCGCGCCAGCTGTCGGGCCAAGTCCCTGTGGAGGCGTTCGGAGAGCAGGGTGTCATCAGCCAGGAGCTGGCGCAGTCGCTGGCCATCCAGCCGGGCGAGCTGGGCACCGGTTTCGGCCACCACCTTCACGGCGGAAGGAATGCCATCGAGGAACCCCATCTCACCGATGAACTCCCCGGCAGCGAAGCGATCGACCACATCCGTGCGCTCATCCACCAGCATCTGGGCGTGGCCATCGAGCAGCACAAAGAGATCGGTGTTCACCTCACCCCGGCGCAGAATCAACCGCGGCTGCTCGATACGTTCCACCGTGGCCACGCACAGCAGCCGACCCCAGTCCGCACTGGTGATGCGCATCTGCAGCCCATGGTCATTTGAGCCCTCGCTGGCCACAAATCCGGGTAAGGTGATGGGGAGGGGGAAAGGATGGGGCATGGGGTTGATCAAGATGGTTGGTTGGATACCTCTAGATGGCGATTGATACCCCTGATTCAACGCCTCTTGTCCCCAGCCAAGACCAGACTTACATACAACATAGACATTATTCCTTCATGGGCCAATTTAAGATGATGGTTTCAGCCAACGGAACCTGCCAAGGTTAAGCCAGGATCACAGGACGAGGACTGAAGTCGCCCAACCAGTTCCTGCCAACCGCATGCCGACCAGAATGCGGGCAAGTCAATTTCATGGCGTTTTCTCAGACGATTAGCAGCCCTGTAAAGGGGGGTGGTACTCGGGCATTCACTTGAGGAATCAAAATAAAGCAACTCAACCAACTCGCCCTCAACATGATTGTATCGAAATGGGGGTACGATTCCTGATTTCAACCCCAAACGAGAAAAGAGCTCGGCCGGGCCGTGGCGGGGTGCCGTGACAAACACCACATGGCCGAGCTTGAACGAATGCTCAAAGGCGACTTGCAACAGGATGGGCATGACGAGTTGATGCTGGCGCCAGTCGGGCCGGATGGCAAGACGGTTCAACTCCGTGGCCAAGGAGTTGGCAAGAAAAGGCGGCAAGTCAATGTATTGACTGAGCTCCAGGTTTGGGTTGGTCAGTACCCGAAAACATCCCACCAACTCCCTGCCATGGAAAGCGCCAAACCAGTGGGCCTCTCTGCTAAAGCGATCCGTCAGCAACCGTCGCCCGTTGCGGACTTCCACACGGACCCTGG
>Ga0209088_10000868_pt1 | contig 20477 bp, 22 predicted proteins | sample S_140625_EF_Meta_FD_187324 | JGI IMG/M metagenome (GOLD analysis project Ga0209088, IMG submission 187324) | Freshwater microbial communities from Lake Simoncouche, Canada to study carbon cycling - S_140625_EF_MetaG (SPAdes) (version 2) | ecosystem: Environmental > Aquatic > Freshwater > Lake ... | reverse complement strand
CTATATGAACATCAGACAGGGAACCCTAGAAAGCTTGATCTCGATCCAGCTCACATACTCTCCACACAGGCGGTCGACCTTGTCGAGGCCCGCTTACATAAAGAGTTTGCCCAGTTCCGCATTTCAGGGGAATGGTTCGAGTTCACAAGTAATTCTGCTCTAGAAGAGGCGGTAAAGAAAGCCAATGCCTTAGTTCAGGATGTGGATGCTTTCTTGCCAAAGTTGAAGGATGCGGATGAACTCAAATGGAAAGCGTCCAATAAATTGATGCTTGCTGCGACTGATGAATTTTCGGCCTTAACCCGACAATTTGTTGTGGCCAAGAGGAAGATTGAGATTTGCAAAGAGCTAGAAGCAAAAATTGGTCAACTACTCGTAACCGCAAAATCAGAAGGAAGAGACGTGTCTAAATATTCTGAAGTCAAAGTCAAGCCTTTCGTCCCCAGCTTTAGGGATGAAGACTTTCAGTCAACGCATCCAGATCTTTGGGATAAATATCAGGCTATGGAAAAGTCGTGGTACCAACGTTTCAACCCCAAACTAAAGTTCGATCCAGACGCCGAATTAGGTCACGAGTTCAACGAGGCTAATAAAAAGTTGTCTGAAATCATTGAGTCTGTTACACCTAGTAAAAATTTGTGGTTACTCGTTGATCCGACCCTTGAATTGACTAACTTGCGTGGCTTAGCAGAGTGGAGCCAAACTGTTTCGCAAACAATTTTGAAGTTAGCAATTGGCGAGCATGAAGGCATCGAAGGGCTTTGCACATGGACTAGGAAAGAAACGTCTCCGATGAAATTCGATTCAAAGACGTTTGAAGCCGAAAATCCAGAGTTGTACAGAGAATTCCTAACAACTGGCTCTTCAAAGGAAATCCTAAAACCGAAGAAGACTAAAAGTTAGATCCGTTAAAGTCGCGGTAGTAGCATCAAATAACACTAAGTTTGTTCTCAGAAGGGGATGCAATGGCGAGATATTTCAGAGTCAGCCTAGGCAAAGGTGGCTCTAACGCTGGAAAGGCGTTAGAAGAGAGTTGGATCGGCACTGGCTGGCTCGCGGGAATCGACTTATCGGGGAAGTTTCACGATCAGTGGCGTGATTTCAACAAGGAAATGATTCCAGTCGTTATGGAGGCAGACTCCATTGCATCTAAAGTAGCTGCTGGTTTGGCCTGCGGCATGACTTGGACAGTTTGTCGAGGCATGCAAGTCGGGGACATTGTTCTTAGCTCAAATGGCAAGATGCAGTTTCAAGTAGGCAGAGTGTCCGGCGATTACTACTTTGCTACAGGAAATGAATTACCTCACCGCAGAGCAGTTCAATGGCTACCCATTTTGATAAATAGATCAGATATGAGTGAAGATCTCAACAGGAGGTTCTCTCCTGCGACCGTTCAAGAACTAACAGCATTTGGACCTGAAATCGACGAATTGATTTCAAAGTCTGGAACAGATATCCACACAATTGTTCAAGTCAACGACGAGAGCGTTGAAAACCCGTATGTCTTTGTATTAGAGAAGTATCTCGAGGACTTCCTCGTCTCAAACTGGAAGCACACTGAGCTGGGGAATAACTATGACATTTATGAAGTGGACGGAGAACAAATAGGCCAACAATACATGTCTGACACTGGCCCACTGGATATCTTGGCAATCAGTAAAGACAAAAAGACTTTGTTGGTAGTTGAGCTCAAGAAGGGCAAAGTCAGTGACAACGTCGTGGGACAAATCCAGCGTTACATGGGTTACGTAAAGGAAGAACTCCTAGAGCCAGGTCAAGAGGTAAGAGGTGTAATCATCGGACTCGATGATGACCACAGAATCCAGAGGGCCCTTGCGGTGACTCAAGGCATCGAGTTCTACAAATACGAAGTGAATTTTAAGTTGCATAAAACAAGCTCAAGGTCTAAGTAATAGGCCTAGAACGGAAGATAGAAGCTCTAGGGGCCCTGGTATTCTGGGAACATGAAACTGGCTAGCGGCGAGATAAAGGCACTTACCTACTGGCCCATTGGGCTGGGGTTGGGGCTCGTTCTGTTTTCCAACCTCATATTCACAACGGCAGTTGAGCAAGGAAGAAGCGTCGGCGGACTAATATGCCTTTTTTGGCTAATTTATGCTGTCCCAATATTGGTGGCTAATAACAAGATCAAAGCAAAGCGCCAAGCCCTTCAAGTTTTGGGAACTAAAGAATTGTTGCAGTACTTGAAAAGGCTTGAAGATGAACTGCGACCACCTCAACAATGGGCATCCAATTGGGGAGAAGACGCTTACGAGAAACTACACACCCTTTATCAAGTGAGAAGTGAGATCATTACTCGACCCCTAACCGAGTCCCAGTATCACAAGCTACTGGATCTCAGAGCCAACTCTGAACATTATGACGACTTGAGGTCTTTTCGAATTTGGTTGAATAATCAAAATTAGACTTCGTGGGCAGTTTATCCCTGAAGCCCAGACGAAAGAAACAAAGTAAGTTAACCGGTACCCCAATTAGTACCCATATCGTTGCTAACTACTGACTATTCATGACTGTTAGAGATATATAATGGTGTTATGAACGATACAAATCCTGTATCGGAAGCGGTGCAACCTATATCTACGGATCAGAAGGTTGGGGGTTCGAGTCCCTCCAAGCGCACATAACCCAGTTCCTTCTCACGAGGACTGGGTTTTTAGTAACCTACACTATTAACATGCCCAGTAAAGAAGAGCTAGTTGCCTACTTCACCAGTCGGTTGACTTTTGAAACCGACCCCTCAGATGTTCATGCAGACATAGAAGAGCCAAAGAGATTCGTATTGGTTGACGTCAGGGGACAGAGTTCATGGGATCAGGGCAGAGCAGTAGGTGCTATTCACATGCATCACTCAGAGATAGCTGAGCGAGCGCCTCAAGAGATACCTATTGATATGCCAGTAGTTGTTTACTGTTGGGGACCAGGCTGTAATGGTGCTCACAGAGGAGCACTGAACTTTGCACTACTTGGTTATCAAGTCAAAGAAATGATTGGTGGTTTTGAGTATTGGGCTCGTGAAGGCTATCCAGTAGTCAATAATGAAGGGCCTGTTATTAGCAAGAAGGACCCTTTAGCGGCTCCAGTCGACTCACCTACTTGTGATTGCTAGCAAGGCATTACGGACCAGAAGGTTGGGGTTTAAACCCCTCCAAGCGCACTTCATTTCTACTTTGGTGACTTAAGTCCAATAAGTAGGGTCTAAGCCTGTGAATGTGGTTGACAAAGAGCACAACCAAAGCTGGCTAAGCCGGCGGCTTTAGCTTCTAGTTGGTTTTATGCGCTTCGCTCTTAGCAACCAAACCTAGTATTGACCTATGAAGGTAAAAACACTTGGGTTTATAACTGCAGTTCTATTGGCATTGGCGGCGTATTCAGCACCTAGTCTCTCTAGCCCTGCTACTGCAGGTACAACCAATTTCACAGTGACCTTCGATGCTAACGGCGGCTCTGGGCTAATGCCTAAACAGGCCATACCAGCTAAAGGTAAGGCCCTGCTTTCGGTTAGATACGTCAGAGACTCTCACCGTTTTCTTGGCTGGTCTATTAATAGAACCGGTGTTGTCAAATACAAAGACTCTGCAGTTATCAAACCTAAGAGCAAGCTAACTCTTTATGCCCAATGGAAGACAACAGTTACTAAGCCTGCTTTGATCGGCTACCAAATCGGCAAGTTACTTTGGTCTGATTCCTTTACCGGATCAAGTGGCTCTCTGATTGACAGCACCAACTGGACCGCTAGATACTGCGGTCACTCAAACGACAACGGCGGTGGCACCTGTCACAATTCAGAAAAGCAGTGGTACACCCCAGACGCTATTCGACTTGATGGCACCACTCAAGGAAACGCTGTCATCACTTCAAAGAAAGTAACAGTAGCCCCTACTAACGCAGGAAGCTGTTTGTCTGCACCTTGTAGCTTTACCAGTGGACGGTTTGATACTCAAAAGAAAGTTTCCTTTAAGTACGGATACATTGAGACAAGAATCAAGATGCCAGCAGGTGGAGCTAACTGGCCGGCATTCTGGGCTCTTGGAGATTCAATGTCAGATGTTGGTTGGCCTTTGGCTGGTGAGATAGATATAGCTGAGCAAGGTGGAAACCTACCGATGAGAAACTCTGCTGCAGTGCATTTTTCAAGAACTAATCAGGCCACTTGCTGTGATAACCACGACTACGTTGTAGGTGAAGAAAAGAATGTCACAAACTACCAAACAGATTTCCATACCTATGGACTACTGTGGTTACCGAATCGACTTGAGTTCTACGTGGACAGGGAAGTCTTTTGGACTGTAACTCCAACCAATGTGCAAGGGTACTGGGTATTCAATAAGCCGTTCTTCTTGATCTTGAATAACGCGGTTGGTGGTTCAGCTGGTTTCGGCGGAAGCTACACAGGATGGTCCGAAAGTAAAACAATTATTGATTATGTTCACGCCTGGGAGTTAAACGGCCAGGGTTCAGTAATTAAGAAACCGTAGTTAGGGAATTTCTAAATGTCCATAACTGTTCGGCAGATTACAGAAGAAGATAAATCAGCTTGGTTATCTCTCTACCTTGCTTACCTAAAGTTCTATGAGAGTGAATCCGATCAATTCTCAACTGAATTACTGTGGTCTCGTCTAACTAAAGAAGACCCACAGATTCAAGGCCTAGTAGCAGAGGTTGACGGCGTGGTTGTAGGTATCTGTCATTTTCACTACCAACTGACAACCTGGTCTAAAACTTGGCACTGTTATCTAGAGGATCTTTATGTTGATGAAAACTCAAGAGGTGAAGGTGTTGCACCTGCTCTTATAGAAGAAGTCAAAAAGCACGCTCTTGAACACAAGTGTTCAGAACTCTTCTGGATAACAAAAGAAAGCAACACAGTAGCCAGAAAACTTTATGACAGAGTCGCAAATAAAAGTGATTTTGTTCGCTACGAAATCTTGCTTGAAGAATAGTTAAGTGCGAAAATAATGAGGTGAGGTCTGACCCTTTCAGGCCAGAGCTCACTGGTTCTACCTGGACCAAATGGTTTCGATAATCTCAATGATTATCTTCACCACTAGTAGTACCAGATCAACAATCTGACTGAAAGTCATCTTGTCTCTCCTCTCGTAAGGCATGGGCCAAGGAGATGGTCAAACCGGAAGAGGATAACTTCTTTCCTAAAAAAGAAATTATCTCTATACTCGAAACAAAGGAAAGTTTCGGAATACACTCTTCCGATTAGACCCTCGTCAAGAGGTCAAACAATTACCCCGGTTCCTGCCGGGGTTTTTGTTTAACTGCTGGCTTAGACAGCCATGCGTCTATCAAGCAAATGAATTATTTATGAAATGAAATTCGCATGCTGAACTTATGAACAGGCCTAGTAACAACTGCAGCACCAAGACTTATCAACAATATTCATCTGGATAACTTGGTATCACTTTGATACCATTACTAAATGGCCATGACACTAAGACTCTCAGATGAGCAAGATAAAGCGCTAACCGATATTGCGGCAAGTTTAGGAATTTCTAAAAATAATGCAGTGACAGTTGCGATCGAAGCTTTCATTGCGCACGAAGCACAGCGAATCCAGATTCGTGAAGCATTTTCCCTAGTCACAACAAGGGACTCGAAATTACTAGAACGTCTGGGAGATAAGTGACCCTGTACCTCGAACTCGAGGTCTTCGCACTGGAACTGATTGCCAACGGATTCAATGTTAAGGATTATGGTCTTCTAGGAGCTGCACTAGCAAGACCTAGGACCACAGTCTTCGGTGAAGATGCCTATAAGACGTTAGAACTAAAAGGTGCAGCACTAGTGCACTCATTGATTCAGAGCCATCCGATGCTAGATGGCAATGAGCGTGTAGCTTGGCTTGCGCTAAATGCTTTTCTTTTCATTAACGGTCAAGTCATTAAGTGCCGAGAAAGTGATGCCTACGATCTAATCTTCGGCATCGCCAACGACAGGTATGACGTGGAGCAGATATCGATTTGGCTAAGCAAACGTCTTACCCCAGTATCTTGACCGGGTATGGACACTAAACCTTCTTGAAGCTAATCTTTTTGGCTGCCATGATGACTTTGATTCTAGATATTGAGGATTTAGCCATTCCTGGAAGTGCGCTTAGCTCTTCGCTAGAGATCTTCCTCAAGTCTGAGACTTTGTATAGTTTGGCATCTACTAATGCTCTTCTTGCGGGGGCACTGAGCCCTATCCTGAACCACTCTGCTTCAAGCTTTGCCTGATCTTTTTGCTCTTGACTTGCCATATGTCGAGTGTATTGCCAAAGTTGGAGGATGCTAGAGGTATGGAATCTTTAGCGTATCTAGTTGTTGGTTTGTTGCTTGCTCAGTTAGCCCTTGGTGTTCTGACATTGGTCTTTGCCTTGATGTATCGGTTGAAGACAAAGTTTGCAATCACTTCACAGGTGATGATTGGCCTTTTAGCCCTTGAAACAATATGGGGCTTCACTATAAATAATGCTTTCGGAATACCAGCCCTTATCTTCACAGCAACTGCTGCCTTGATTAGGTATTTACCTAAGAAGTAATTAGCTGGTAAAAGTATTTTGCGAGTGCACTAGATTCGCGTAAGCCCCGTTAGCCGCGAGCAACTCTGTGTGTGTTCCTCTTTCCACTATCACTCCATGGGAGAGCACTAAAACAAGATCCGCGTTGACAACTGTTGAAAGACGGTGAGCAATAGCAATCGTTGTTCTATTTGCTGTTGCTGCATCTAATGTTGCTTGAACAATACGCTCGCTATTGGTATCCATAGCGCTGGTTGCTTCATCAAGAATTACTACCGGTGGATCTTTTAGTAATACACGAGCAATAGCAATACGTTGCTTCTCACCACCTGATAGACGGTAACCTCTTTCACCAACCATGGTCTCGTATCCCTTAGGGAAACTCATGATCACATCGTGGATGTTGGCTGCCTTTGCAGCTACCTCAATTTCTTCTTGGGTTGCATCTGGTTTAGCGTAAGCAAGGTTTTCACGAATGGTGTCATAGAACAAATAAGTCTCTTGGTTCACGATTCCTATTTGATCAATAAGTTCTTCTTGGTTAAGCTCACGAACATCAACACCACCGAATTTGACTGTTCCTTGAGTTACATCATAGAAACGCGGGATTAGATAACTAATAGTTGTTTTACCTGAACCGGATGCTCCGACCAATGCTACATATTTACCTGGTTCAACTTTGAATGAGATGTTCCTTAGTGTTGGCTCGGTATCCTCCCCTGTTTCAGGGTAGGCAAAACTTACGCTATCGAACTCGATGGCACCTAGTTTGTCCTTTTCAACATGTTTTGGTTGTTCCGGGTTTTTGATGTCAGGTCGAAGATCAAAGTATTCAAAGATACGGGCAAACAGTGATTGTGAGGTTTGCAAATCAAGGCTTACTTGCAAAAGGTTCAGCATCGGGAATAACAGTCGCTGTTGGGCTGTTGTGAAAGCAACGATTGTTCCAATGCTGATTGGATCAGCTTGAAGAATCAATACACCAGCACAGAGGTAAATAACCGCTGGGATTGATGACATGAATACTTGGACCACTGCAAAGAAGGTTTGACCGCTCATGGTCTGTCTTACCTGCAAACCTATTTGAGTTTTGTTCTCGTTCGAATAGCGTTGGACTTCACTGGCTTGACGACCAAAGCTCTTAGCTAAAAGGATGCCGCTTACGCCTAAAGATTCTTGAGTGATGGATGACATCTCGGAAAGAGATTCTTGAGTCTTACTAGCAATCTTTGCTCTTACCTGGCCTACTTTTCTTTGCAGTAAGACCATTAGAGGAAGCATGATCAAAGCCACGATGGTTAGCTGCCAGCTCAATAAGAGCATGGCAACCATCGAGGCTAGCACTGTTACAGAGCTACCAAGCAAGCTACTAATGGTGTTACTAAGAACACCAGCAACTCCACCAACATCGTTTTGCAAGCGAGACTGTATTGCTCCAGTTTTAGTCTTAGTAAAGAAAGCTAGCTCCATGGATTGCAGGTGGGCAAACATACGAACTCGAAGGGAGCCCATCACCTTGTTACCAACGGTTGAGGTTAGGTAGGTCTGCCAAACACCGAGGGATGCAGCTAGTAACCAGATGCCAATCATGCTGAAAACAAACGTGGTCAGAATACCAAGATCCGGTTGACCTGATGCAGGGAAGAGGCCTTCATTGAAGGCACCTTGGATTAGTAGTGGAGGTAAAACAGATAACCCTGCACCGATAAGCACCAAGGAGATAGTTCCGATAAGAGGTGCTCTATAAGGAGTGAAGAGTTCAAAGATGCGACCTATAAGATTTTCAATCTTGGGTGCTTCTGCGTTACGGGCCTTTATCTTGTCTGGATCTGTTGAAAAACGACCCATTGGACCGCCACCATGCATGCTCATAGGGGTAAGTCTATTGCCAGCGAGGTGGAGGAGATTGTGAGACTAGTTACCGAGTATCGGTCTTACCTCAACCTTGCGGTTACATGCCTTGGAACCAAGCGTTGCTAACTCTTCCGCTTGCTCTACTGAATCAGCTTTGATCAACCAGAAACCAGCCATGTATTCGTGAGTGTCATTTACAGGTCCGTGGCTCACTAAACCAGCATCTAATCTGTTGTCGATGACAACAGATTTAGCTGGATCGTCGATACCAACCGCAACAATCCAATGACCGTTTGCTTGCAACATGTCATTGAATTCATCAATGGCAGCCATTTCATCTGATGTTCCAGAACGTGATTTGCTATCAATTACTTTTAGAAGAAATCTCATAGCCCTATTTTATTAGCGGCAAACCTGGTTCTTGATGTACGAGTCGTATAGGAAAGTTCCACCTTTACGAACCAGAATTTGACCGTATAGTTTTACGTTTCTTTGAAGAATGACATAAGTATTTGACATCACATGGCCAACCATTGTGCTGTCTTGACCAAGGGTAGCGATGCCCGGAATTCTCCAAAACACATTGCAAGCTTGCTTGCCACCTTTGATAACAACTTTGCTTCTTGCAGAGGTTCTCATCGAGTCAACTGTTCTAAAGACAAATCTGGCATTTGGGTTACCTAAGGTATCTAAAGTTAGAGTTCCAGTGATCCAAAACAGTCCGGTCTTAGATACATAAACACCAGGCTTTAGAGTCTTGCCACCTAGGTGACTGTCGATAACAGTTGCCTTGAGAACAGATGCCTTCACATAAGCCTTAGTCAGATCTGCTTGAGCTGCTCTAGCTGCATCGTTGTTGAAGTTAGTGCGGCCAACAATGTCTCGGTCATCCCAGTTAGACAGGTCAAAGCTTTCGCTAATACCTAGATCATTACCTGCATTAGTGCTTGCGGTATCGGTATAACCGTTGTTTTCAATTCTGGTTGCAGTTAGCACTGCGTATGTTTTAGCAAGTCCTAGTTGAGGAACGTTTAGCCCAAGTGTTGCGGTGTCGGCAGAGGCCAAGGAACCACCTGCAATCATCATTGAAGCAATAACTGCGATTGTTCCTATTTGTCTTCTCATAGCACAAGACCCTACGCCTCGAACCTGTGAGATAAGAGGTATAGGGTCTCTTTGTTGTAACTATCTAAGCCTTAGAGCTAATCTCTACTTTGCTTCTCACATAGAGAACGAATAGACCTAAGAAACCTGTTGTTAGCAGTGCACTGTTTAGATACTGCATCTGGTCATCAGCGCTGGTTAGCAAGATAACTCCACCAAGGACAATCAGGTTGAAGAAGATCCTGGTTAGAGCTGCCTGACGCCACAGGGTGATATGGGTTGTTACTACCTGAATTGCTGTCATAAGACCGCCAGCAAAAGCAAGGATGTAAAGAATCAACACCGGTGGTTGAGCATTGAATGAAACTAAACCGTTCTCACTAAAACCAGGGCTGGATGGATATACCCAAGTTCTTAGAGCGAACAAGGTAACTAAGAATGCAATAGCAATTGTCATCATTAGCGTTCTGGTGTTCTTCTGCCAGTTGAAAGTAGCGGAAGAAACAAGAGCAATGAAACCTGCAACGAAAGGCAAAACAGACAGTGACATCATGAGCCCTAGATCAGCAGGATGGGTTGCAACTACTGCCGCGAATCCCAAGAAAGATAAACCAAATAGTGAAAGACCAATACCGAAGTCTTTGAATGGGTTGACCTTTAGTGCATAGAACTTGAAACCTAGGAAAGCAAAGATTCCGCTACCTAGTAGAAAGAAAAGAACAACATTTAGATTTGCATCTGGGCTTAACATTTATAACTCCCCTAATCGATTGATGGTTAAGTACTTTTAGGCTAGCAGTATGCCATTTGGGGACTCTGAAATAGAACTCTATTGTGGCTTGTGTTTCGCAAATGTTATCCGCTAGTTATAGTTCTTGAATGGCAGCAAAAATCATAGTTCTGGTTCGAGACATCACGACCCGCAGGGTAGATGCGATAGTCAATGCGGCCAACCAAAGGCTTATCTCTGGCGGTGGAGTATGTGGGGCTATTCACAGAGCAGCTGGGGGTTTTGAGCTGGAATCGGAAGCACAATCAAGATACCCAGAAGGATGCCCCACAGGGCAAGCAGTTGAAACAAGCGCTTACAACCTGAAGGCAAAATACGTAATTCATACGGTTGGTCCGGTTTGGCATGGTGGTGAACATGGTGAAGCAGAGCTACTATCGAACGCCTATAAGAACTCGTTATTGCTTGCAGATCAGCTAGGTTGTGACTCAATATCCTTTCCTAATATCAGTACGGGTATCTATGGTTATCCAATGGAAGAGGCAGCTGTCGTTGCTGCAAGGGCAATAGGAGAGGTTAGCAGCCAGCTTGTGCAGGTGAAGTTGATTGAGATCTGCTGCTTTGATACCTCTGCTAAAAACATTTATAGCGAGGCTTTTTCTAACTGAAGTATTCTTGGACTATGAGCAATCAAAAGATTGTGCTCATCTTTGATGGGGACTGTGGTTTTTGCACCACTACGGCAAATTACATTGCTAAAAGAAGCAAAGTAAAGATAGAGGTAGTCCCCTGGCAGTACCAAGACTTCACGGGATTATCGGTTACCCAAGAGCAGTGCGCTGACCAGGTCTACCTCTTAGTTGATGACAAACCTTTTGGTGGCCATGAAGCCTTCGCTATGATTCTCAAAGTTCAAAATAATCCCGTCTATAGAGTTTTAGGAACAATTATTAAATCCCGAGCCTTGTCATTGATCATGAGGCCCAGCTATCGTTTAGTTGCTAGGTATCGCCACAAACTTCCTGGTGGAACCCCGGCTTGTAAGTTACCTGCTAAATGAACAAAGTTTTGATAGCAGGTGGTTCGGGTTCATTAGGTCTTGCCCTAGCCGAACGGCTTGCTCATTCTGGATATGAAGTCTCCATTCTTACCAGGAGAGTAAAAATAAACATCCCATACACACAGATTCTGTGGGATGGCAAAAGTGTTGGGGTTGAGTCAAAGGAACTTTTCAAGAATTCGATCATCATCAACTTGGCCGGAGAGCTAGTTGACCGAGTGCCAACTAAAAAGAATATTGAATTACTCAAATCCTCTCGCGTGGAACCGACCAGAGCTTTAGTAAGAGCAGCCAAAGAGTACGGTTCTCCAAAACTTTGGTTGCAAATGAGCACTCTGGCTATTTACGGTGATGCTGGGGAAGCGATACTTACTGAGGATTCACCTGAAGCTGATGGACCTGCTCAGATGGCTGGAGTTGCTCGAGCTTGGGAAGCGGAAGTGAATCCAGATGTAGCGGAGCGATTAGTGATCATGAGAACAGCAGTTGTTTTGCAGCCCGGTTCACCAGCATTGAACAGGCTAGTAAGAATCACAAAACTTTTTATGGGTGGTCGTGTCGGTAGTGGCAAGCAGTGGTTCTCATGGATACATCATCAAGACTTTCTCAACGCAATTGATTTCCTAATTGAATCAAAACTTAATGGGGTGGTCCATACAACTAGCCCTGAGCCGGTTAGAAATAGTGAACTCATGTCGCTTCTCAGAAAGAGTTTGAAAAGAGGTTTTGCACCTCCTACCCCAAGACTTGCAATAAAGATTGGTGCGCTGGTGCTATTTAGAACTGATTCTCAATTAGCGCTAACTGGGAGAAGAGCGATTCCAACCAAGCTTGAAAACGCTGGCTTTTCTTTCAAATACCCAACACTTTCAGGCGCTTTCAAAGATTTACTTAAGAGCAGCTAAGGAAGGTAAAGCTTTGCCTGTTCCATCCACCAGGGTGGAGTTAGTCATGCCGCTATCCCAAACAACCTGATTGTTCTTCATAACGTGGGTCGCTAGGCCTTCCCACCACCAAATACCAACACCATTGTTGTTTGAAAGCTTTTTCATGATGGCCACTAGTTTCTTGGCATAGGAGGCTTGACCGGCAGGCGTTGCCGGGTAAGCGGTAAATACACCCTTGGTAACGTCGATAACATCAGAGCCAAATCGTGTTGTTGTGTATGGGTAAGCAGTTTCCGCAATAACAACAGGTTTATTGAACTCCCAGGCGACCATCTCTAGGGTTTCAGTGAGGTTTGCAATCGATCCATGCCACTGCGGGTAAAAACTGAGCCCAACTATGTTGAAGTCACGGATGCGGTATAAAGATGCTTTCATCAACCACCAGCGCACTCGTGAGGAGTCACCACCACAATCTAAATGCAGAACACTCTTTGCTGTTGGAGCTACCTCTCTTAACCCAGAAGTAGCAGCGTTGAAGAGTTGAGCCAAATTCTTCCACTGCTGATCGCTGCTGGTATTCATCTGACCTAATGGCCACATGAAACCATTGCTGATTTCATTACCTAGTTGCACGTAGGTAATAGGTAAGTTCAATGCTTTGAATCGATTAAAAGTTGCAACAACATAAGTTCTAACTTGGCTTGCTAATAAGTTGATGTCAGTTGTTGACCATCCCGCTGGTGTGATTTGATGACCTGGGTCAGCCCAGGTATCGGAGAAATGAAGATCGATGCAAGTGTCGATACCGGCAGCTTTTGCTCTAGTTGCAAGAGCAATGGCATTATCTAGACGGCCATTGTTATCTGAAGGATTTACAAAAACCCTGATGCGGGCAACTTTAAACCCGCTTGCTTTCATGAGTGCAAAAGCATCAATCGGTTTCCCAGCGGTTGTGAAGAACTTACCGCCAGCTGCTTCATAGGTAGGTAGCCAAGAGATATCTGACCCGCTCTGCATCACTGCGGTGGCCGCTAAGACGGGGGAACTAGGAAGCAACGAGGTGCTGACCATCCCTGCGATCGTTCCAGCAATTACTTGTCTCCGATTGAGTTCCACAGTTCATTATCTAGCCATATAGAAAGAACTTGGGCTCTTGTGACTAGATTGATACTCATGAGAACCCTTAGAAAATACGTTGTAGTGGCCTTTGTTTTTGCGCTACTCGGCATCGCATCGCCTAGCTCAGCTGATGTCAATGACTTTAGTTTCACTTCATTTGAGGCAAGCTATGACCTCTCAATAAATAAAGCCAAAGACAACCGACCTGAGATGTGGGTGACTGAACGGTTGGTAGCTGATTTCCCTGAGACAGATCAGAACCACGGCATTAGAAGAAGCATTCCAGAATCTAGTTATGGCAAATTTCCAGGGCTTATCAACGAAATTGAAGTGACCGATGAAAATGAACAACCGAGAGAATTTGAAATAAATATTGAGAACGGTTTTGTAAATTTAGCTATCAAGCCATCAGATGGTTCTTATGTTCATGGCCAGCAGGTCTATTTCATCAAATATCACCAGTCTTGGGTAATAAACAACTATCAAAGTACTTCTGGTTTCGATGAGTTCTATTGGGATGTTAACGGCACCGGTTGGTTACAAAGCTTTGACAAAGTAACCGCAACCGTGACCTTTGATAAAACTCTTAGCAACAATTTGATCTCCGACAAAATCTCCTGCTATCAAGGTGTGCAAGGTTCAAAGCAGTCTTGTGCCAAAGCGAGTGTCACTGATGGTCAGATACTCTTTAGCTCAGGAAAATTGCAAGCCGGCGAGAACCTAACTATTGCTGTTCCGTTCCGCTCGAAGGTAGCTAACACTACTGGACCTATAGTTGAAGGCACGCTAAGTTGGTATTGCTTCTGGGTCTGTCTAGTTCTAGTTGCCCTACTTATGTTGTGGGCTATTTACTTCAGAATCTTTGGAATAAAATCTGCAACTAAGCGAGCCTTCCTAGTTCCGCAATACAAACCTGCGTTAGAGCCAGGTCTATTAATCTCTGCCACAGTCGCAAGAAAAACGACACATCTATTCCAAGCAAGTGTTGTTGAACTTGCAGTTATGAAACTTATCGAAATAGAGGTTGTTTCAGAGAGTAACAACAAAGACTTCATACTTAGAAGAACTAAGTTAGCTACCACAAGTGCTGATCACTTGGCATTACTGAATGAACTTGGGCTTACAACTGCTGGAAGTGAATTACTGCTAGCGCACAACATGCCAGCAGCACAAAGTTCAGAACTTTCTAAACGGTTACTGAAACTAAAAGCGGCAGCAGCTTCCAAAGTGAATTCACAGGGCTATTTTCAAAAACGTGCGCTCGGAGTTCCAGCAATTGGCTTTGTGGTTGGACTAGTGGTTTATGCAGCTTGGATGTTTTTTGCGACAACTCTTGATGCTGAAGTTGAAGCTGGATTTGTAGCTGCACCGCTAATTTCCTTTGGGTTATTTGCTGCACTCTATTGGGTGCTTCTCTCGAAGCGAACCTTATCCGATAAAGGCGTTGAGGTAGATTCCTATGTCAAGGGACTGGAGACATATATCCAGTTGGCTGAAAAAGACAGACTGGAATTCTTACAGTCACCAACAGGTGCTTTACTAAAACCATCTGAGGTTCAGGGTAAACAAGTTCTAAAGCTCTACGAAGAGGTACTACCTTGGGCAATTCTCTTAGGTTTACAAAAGCAGTGGAACAAAGTACTTGCTGATCTATATCAAGAGCAAGGCAATCCGCCTTGGATCATTGGCTCACCGCTACTAGGTGAAAGCTTCGCAAACCTCGACCAGGTGCTAACCCAATCACTTGCTGCTAGTTCTTCTGGTGGTTCGGGTGGTGGCGGTTCATCCGGTGGCGGTGGCGGTGGCGGTGGTGGCGGAGGAATCTAGCCTTAGAACTGCCCTGCTTTGAAGCATTAACCTAGAGTTATGAAACCTTTTCAGTTATCTAAAGAAGTCCAAGAAGCTCTAAACGCAGGTAAGCCTGTTGTTGCCTTGGAATCGACCATCATCTCTCACGGCTTACCAAGGCCGCAGAACCTGGCAGCAGCAATCGAATTCGAAGAGATACTCAGGTCAAAAGGTGTAACTCCTGCAACTATTGCCATCTTGGATGGTGTTCCTCAGATTGGTTTAGATGACGAAGGTGTCAAAAGAATTGCCAACGAAGATCTAGCTAAAGCAAGTGTTAGAGATATCCCTATCCTTGCCGCTCGTAAAGAAAGCGGAGCAACTACTGTTGCTGCAACAGCTCACCTAGCTTCTCTTGCCGGTATTAGAGTCTTTGCTACCGGTGGTCTTGGTGGAGTTCACCGAGGAGCTAACACCACCTTCGATGAGTCAGCAGATCTTTCAACTCTTGCAGTTACCAACATCACAGTTGTTTGTGCTGGAGTGAAGTCAGTATTAGATATCTCAGCAACACTAGAACGACTGGAGTCGCTATCTGTTCCAGTTATTGGTTGGCAGACCAAAGAGTTTCCAGCTTTCTGGCTAAACAAATCAGGTCTTCAAATCGATTGGTCACTTGACTCAACTGATGAAATTGCTCAGGCAATGAAAGCTCAAGATGAGTTAGGTCACGGTCAAGGAATTGTTATCGCTAATCCGATCCCTGAGGAGCTTCAATGGGATCCTGAAGAACACGATCGCATTATTCAGATTGCTTTCAAAGCAGCCGATGCTGCTGGTGTTCACGGTAAAGCGGTCACGCCTTTCTTACTAGGTTTCATCGTTGAAGAATCTAAAGGCAGATCACTTGAAGTGAACCTTGACCTTGCTCGTAACAACGTCAGACTGGCAGGCGAAATAGCTAAGTCCTGGTCGAAAGTTCAGTAGTGGAGAGAGTTCTAGTAATAGGTGATGTCATTGATGACATCATCGTGGTGCCAACAGAAGCCATCAGGGCTAATACCGATACTGATGCCAGCATTGCTAATACTTTAGGAGGGGCAGCTAGCAATATGGCTAGTTGGGCTGCTACCCATGGAGCAGAGGTTACATTCATTGGTTGTGTTGGTGCTAAAGATGAAAACAGGATCAAAGAACAGTTTGAGAAATATAACGTTCGCACCGAATTACAAATAAGCACAACTAAACAAACTGGAACTTTGATTGTTTTAGTTGAAGGTGACCAGAGAAGCATGCTCACCGACAGGGGAGCAAACAAAGAACTTACATTTGAGAAACTAACCGAAGAATACCTAAGTGACTTTGGTTATGTCTTTATCAGCGGTTATTCACTCTTCGGTAGAGAACTAGCTGAGATTCAATCACTTATTCAAAGAGTTCAGGATGCTGGAGCACTATTAGTTCTTGATCCAGGTTCAACCGGATACATCAAAGACTTTGGTGTTGAGAAGTTCAAAGAAGCTATCAACGGTGTTGATATCCTGCTACCTAATGAAGAAGAGTTTGAACTACTCTCAACAACCCCTGCACACATATGTATTGTCACAAAGGGTGCTAATGGAGCTGACCTTTATATAGAGGGAATCAAAACTCATTCTTTTGAAGCAGAGAAAGTAAGCGCAGTTGATCCAACTGGTGCAGGGGATGCCTTTGCTGGTTCACTGGTTGCAAACCTGTCCCTAGGTGAAGAACTCAATACAGCAATAGCCTTAGCTACTAAAACAGCGGCTATAGCCGTTACCACTATTGGAGCTAGGCCTAAGCCCCAAAAGCACTAATAGACCTGATGTCGTTTACCAACTAGAAATCTCTTTCTTCCCATCTGGAAACCAAAGTTTAAGGAACCACGCTATTAGGATTAGCAATCTGTTAATCTCCCTTGGACAACCTGTCTACCATGAAGAAAATATCTAGACTAAGTTCCATTTTTGTAGCTTTATCATTCTCGATCGCTGTTGCAGTGGTCCCATTGTCAGCGAATGCAGCTGTCACTTTCTCAACCCCTTCAGCGCCGCTAAACGTAACAGCGATTCCAGCCGAAGGTGGTTTCACAGTTTCCTGGTCAGACCCGGCCTCTAATGGAAACACACCAATCACTCAATTCGTGATCGATGGTGGACAGGGAACTTGTACAACAACAGTTGCAGCGTCTCAGCACTCAGCTTTTGTGCCTGCTGTGACTAGCTCCGCAGCAGCCTTCAGTGTTTATGCCGTAAACAACCAAGGTTTTGGTGTGGCATCTGCAGTTTCAGCCACGGTTACACCACAGGCGGCCAAGACAGGCTTCTTCGCTGTTGATAGCAAAGGTCGCACTTTAAACCTAGGCTCTACAACCGGTAACTTCAAGAGACTAACGATTCAGTCATCTAAGTATTTTGGCTCAGTATCGACACCTTCCGGCAATGGTGCGTGGCTACTAGCCAGCGCAAACAGAATTGTGGCCTTGGGAGATGCAACTATTTCCAGCGTGCCTCTGAACGAACCAGCAATTCAAATCGTTTCTTCACATAACCGTCTTGGCTACTATGTGATCGGCAGAAGCGGTCAAGTCACCGCATCAGCTAATGCGCCGGTTATCCCAGGAGCAACCTCAGTAAGTGCGAGGTTAATTGCGGGTGCAGTGCCAACATCTAGTGGCAAAGGAATGTGGCTAGTTGGCACTACCGGAAGAATTGATGGAATCGGAGATGCTCAGTCTGATCGTCTTCCTAAGGACAGCTATGTTCGCGTAATTCCAAGAGCAACTGGAGAAGGATTCTGGGCGATCAATAGAGCGGGCAAGATTGTCTCTTACGGAGACGCACCGGCTATCACCGCTACTGCAATCAATCTAAAGGATGCCGCGCTGGCTGCTAATGGCGATGGGTTCTATGGTTTAGGCGCAACTGGCAACATCACCGCTTTCGGTGACATCCCAGCTCTCACCGTGACCTCTGTTGCTAATGCTGTTGCTCTAGTCAACACAGCTAAAGTAAGCGAAGTAAAAGATTTCCAAATTAATGCTTTCAGCGATTTCCACGGAGCATTGGACTACACAAAGACCACTGCAAACGGATTCGATACTTACACAAGCGGTGCAGCTACTATGGCTGCAAACTTTGCGTCTGATCGCGCACTAAACCCAGCAACATTCACATTCGCTAGCGGAGACAACTGGGGAGCAGCGCCGCCGCTTTCAACTGTCTTTGATGAGATGCCATCGGTTAAGGCTCTGAACTTCATGGGTGTAGACGTAACTACCTTCGGTAATCACGAACATGACAATGCTCTGTCTAGGGTCAACGCTCGCATCGCGGCTTCTGACTACAAGTGGATTGTTTCTAACTACTCAAGCCTGACTGAACTTAGCAGCAAGAACACTAAGGGCGAAGCAGTTGCTCCTTGGGCAATTGTCGACCGCGGTGGCGTAAAGGTTGGTGTCATTGGTATGAACACCCCTGACACGAAAGAAGTCATCTTCCCTGGCAATCTAGGGAACATGGACATCGGAGATATTCTGGCCAGCGACGCCGCAGGTAGAGCTACAAAGGCTCAAGTTCAGTCAGCAATCAATGCTGCTCGTAAAGCTGGTGCAGATATCGTTGTGTCACTAGTTCACGAAGGTTTCGGCCAGTTCAACTCTGAATCATCTGTTGCTGAAGGCCGCTTGCTAGACATAGTTCCTTTGCTCTCGGGTTCAGACATCGTATTGGGTGGTCACAGCCACCTAAAGTACGGCGGTATCGTCTCGAACAAACTTGTAGCCGAAACAACTAACGCTGGTGCGATCTATAACCGCATTCACGCTTGTGTGGACACTGCAACTAGGAAGACAATCGGCTCTCGTGTTGAGCACATCGTTCCAACAGTTAAAGTAGTTGCTGGAACAGCGCTTGCAGCAACAGGGCTTAACCAGAGCGCAATTGCCTCAATTAACGAGTACAAGGCAAACCTAGGAACTAAGTACAACGTAGAAATTGGATCAATAGCGGACGTTGCACCTAATGGTGGAACTCCTCAGGTTCAGCGCAACTACGAGACTGCTTTGGGTAACTATGTTGCTGACAAGCTTCGCTCAGCCATGGGAACTCAGATTGCAATCATCAATGGTGGAGGACTTCGCGACATGCTTCCAGCGAAGACTTTCGTACCTAGCGATGCTTCAATCATTCGCCCGAGCTGGAGCAGCCTGCAACCTGGTTTCACTACCTCAAATGGTCCTTGGAAGGTAACCAGCACGGGCCCTTACAAGTTGACTGTTGGTGACGTTGCAACCGTTCTACCGTTCGGTAACACTGCGGCAACCACAACCATTACAGGTGCAGACGTTTGGTCAGCTCTAGAAAATGGAGTTTCACAGATCTCACTTGGTGCTGGAAGATTCCCACAGGTATCCGGTTTGAAGTTCACATTTGACATGTCAGTCGCAGCTCTTTCAGGAAGAGTCAAGACAGTGACACTGACAGATGGAACACCAGTTCCTAACTCGACCTCTGTTTCCTATACTCTTGCAACCAACGATTTCATGGTTGCTGGTGGAGATGGATACACGATGTTTGGTGGACTAGCTAAAGCTAGAACCCGTGACGTTCTAGAGACCCTTGTTCGTGAAGCGATCATTCGCGATAGCGTTAGCGGGCCAGTTGTCATGACAACAGACGGACGTATCACAAGAATCAACTAAGCAAAACAAATAAATGGGAGGGTCGAAAGACCCTCCCATTTAGTTTTAAGTACTTAGGTTTAGTGCGAGCCCTCAGCTTTGAAGCGCTCGATTGACTCAGCAATCAGTTTCTCGGCTGTAGCCTTGTCAGCCCATTGACCTAGCTTGACCCACTTGCCTGGTTCTAGATCTTTGTAGTGAGCGAAGAAGTGTTCGATTTCATCTCTGGTCTGCTGCGGAACATCGTTGATGTCCTGGATGTGAGCCCAACGCTTGTCCTTAGCTGGAACACAAAGAATCTTCTCGTCGATACCACCATCATCTTCCATAGGTAGCACTCCAACAGCTCTAACCTCAACGATTACGCCTGGGAATACTGGGAACTCAAGTAATACGAGGGCATCTAGCGGATCTCCATCGCCACCTAGGGTGTTATCGAAGTAACCGTAGTCAACTGGATAAACAAAAGGGGTGTATAGAACACGGTCTAAACGGATACGTCCTGACTCGTGGTCAACTTCATATTTGTTACGACTTCCACGAGGAATCTCGATGATGGCATCAATTGACATGGTTCTCCTAAATAGGCTTGGTACTACAAGAATACCGAAAGGGCACAGATGGCATCGCGACCTAGGCTAAGCCCCGCCATGGCGGATGTTCGCCGTGCTGTTCGGGATGCCTGGGATAGGCAAGGCGTCTCT
>Ga0209088_10000866_pt1 | contig 20527 bp, 21 predicted proteins | sample S_140625_EF_Meta_FD_187324 | JGI IMG/M metagenome (GOLD analysis project Ga0209088, IMG submission 187324) | Freshwater microbial communities from Lake Simoncouche, Canada to study carbon cycling - S_140625_EF_MetaG (SPAdes) (version 2) | ecosystem: Environmental > Aquatic > Freshwater > Lake ... | reverse complement strand
CCCACCATATCCATGATCCCCGCATGGCATGGTTCAAATCGATCGAGGATATTCATCATAAGTTGCAGCTTAAGGACAAAGCACTATCCCTACAAGTAGATGTGACGGCGACGCCTAAACACAGTAACGGCGCGATTTTCGTTCAGACGGTGGCTGATTATCCTCTGGTTGAGGCCATCTCCCAGAATGTTGTGAAATACCCAGTACTACCGGATGCAGCCAGCCGGGCAAAGTTGGTGGTGCGGCAAAGCGCGAAATATACCGAGAAATATGCTGACTATATCAACCTGGGGGTTATAGAATGGCGAAAGACCTTTGCGGAACATGAAAAGTTAGGTAAGAAGGCCATCCTGTTCGTCATGACGGACGACACCAAGAATTGCGATGAAGTTGCAGCTTACCTAGAGGGTACGTATCCAGAGTTGAAGGGAGCGGTGTTGGTGATCCACACCAAAAATAATGGCGAATTGTCGGAGGCGACGACAGGAAAGGCTAAAGATGAACTGGATAAGCTGCGCAAACAATCCAATGAGATCGACAGCTTTGAGAGCCCTTTCAAGGCAATCGTCTCTGTCCTAATGCTCAAAGAGGGCTGGGACGTCCGCAATGTCACCACGATTGTGGGACTGCGGGCTTTTGCGGCGAAGAGCAACATCTTGCCTGAGCAGACGCTAGGGCGTGGTCTGCGCAAGATGTATCCAGGCGGAATCGAAGAATATGTCAGTGTTGTCGGCACTCCTGCGTTCATGGATTTTGTCGAATCCATCCAGGCTGAGGGTGTGGTGCTGGAGCAGAAGCCCATGGGAGAGGGCAGCAAGCCCAAGGCACCCTTGCTGATTGAGGTCGATAACGAAAACGAGAAGAAAAATCTTGACGCACTCGACATCGAAATCCCGGTCATGACACCGCGCATCTACCGGGAATACAAGAACCTCGTCGAGATCGACACAGAAAGCCTGCGCAATAAAAAAGTTCCCTATAAGCATTTCAGCGAAGAGGAGCAGCGCGAAATCATCTTCAAGGACATCACCACAGGCGAGGTCACCCATACCACCATGCTCGATACAGCTGGCATCGCTGATTACCGGAGCGTGATTAGCTACTTTGCCCAAACGATCATGAAAGACCTGCGCCTAGTGAGCGGATATGAGGTGCTCTACGGCAAGGTTAAAGGCTTCGTTCAGGACAGCCTGTTTGATCAGCAGGTGGAATTGGAAGACCCGAACACGCTACGAAACCTGTCGGAACTGGAGGCGACGCGAACCCTGATCGAAACCTTCAAAAAAGCGATCAATGCCCTAACGGTCATGGACAAGGGCGACGCTGAAATCAGGGACAGCATCAAACTCAGGCAGACTCGGCCCTTTGTGACCAAGGAGCAGGGCTACCTGATTCCTAAAAAGAGCATCTTCAACAAGATTGTCGGTGACAGCAATCTGGAGCTTCTCTTTGCCCGATTCTTAGAGGACTGCGAAGACGTGGTCTCCTATGCTAAGAACTACTTGGCTGTCCACTTCAAGCTCGACTACGTTAAGGCTGACGGCAATATCTCCAACTACTATCCGGACTTCGTGGTCAAGTTGTCTGATGGAGCTATTTGCATTGTGGAGACCAAAGGCCAAGCAGACCTAGACGTGCCCCTCAAGATGAAGCGGTTACGGCAGTGGTGCGACGACATCAACCAGGCTCAATCAGCCACAGCATACGACTTCGTCTATGTGGATGAGGAAAGTTTTGAAAAATATAAACCAGACAGTTTCGCTAATATGATTGCAGGGTTCAGGGAATATAAGGGCCAGACCTGAAGGAATGACAGTCTTCCTATCTGCTGTTGCGGAACGGCTTCGCGTTGACCTGAAGGAAATTTACTGGTGCTGGCGTAAAGGCCCTGCGGTGCTGGCGTAACGGGCCTGATGAAGCTGGCCCCTGAAGAACTGCCTGTGACGAAATGAACCCAATGGTGGCATTGATGTTTTGGAGCTCTCGCCTCCCGTCTCCGCCCCGTGTCCCCTCCCCCCAGCGCCGCCGGGCCGCCACCCGGCAGCGAGGAGCCGCCGGTTCCGCCAGAATTACCTGCAACACCCCCTTCGTGGACCGCCCTCGATCGCCTCGGTCTCACTCAGGCCATCGGCGGCCTTGCCCTCGGCCTGATCGCCCTGTTTTCCTCCTATGACCACCTCACCTTCGCCGGGCGCAACATCCCCATCCCCCAGCAGTGGGGCATCCCCCTCATCGCTGCCTCGGTGGCGACAGTTTTTGTCGATGCTCAACTGGCGTCGGGATCCCGGTTACGAGCAGCGCGTGATGCAGCACGAGCAGCGGATACTGCTGCACGATCAGCAGATGCTGCTGCACGAGCAGCGGATGAACGAAAATCGGATCGCGATCGAGCGGAGCAAAGAGAGAACGAAGCAGATCGAGAGCGAAATCTTGCGTGTGAGGAACGACAGCGAGCGGATCGCGAAAGAAACCGAGCAGCTGAGGCAAGAGAACGCCAAGCTGAGGCAGCTGAACGCCAAAGAAAAAGCCTTGAGCGCCTCCATCAAACGGCTGTGCTTTCCGCCCGAGTCCAGCTCGACCCTACAGGCACCAACCGAGCCCGGCTCCAAACCTTTCTTGCCCTCCTGAATCAAACTCCAGACGCGGATTCTGATCTGTGAATCCCTGAAGTTCTCCGGGGGGTGGTTCAGGGGGGCAATCAACAGCGCCTCGATATCCCGTGCCCCCTGCAGGATGTGGATCATCTCAATCTGCTCAGGCTGCAGGCTGCAAAAAATCAAGTAATTGCCATGGACGCAGCGCCGAACCCCAAAACTCTCGTGGCGCGGCACCAAGGGATAGGCCCTGGGGGTGTCGGCCAGAGCCTGGTAGCGCTCTAGCAGCTCTTCGGTGAAGCTGACCGCTCGCGTGGGGTTGTCGTCGCCACCGTGATCACCACCCTCATGCGGCAGCAGTGCTCTCAGCGGCTGGACCACACAGCTCCCGGCGCACTTCCTCAATCTCCTGCACCCGCCCTGCTTCGGCATCGGCCAGGCCCAGGGCGATGGCCCCGTCGAGCCGCTCCAGACGTCGCTACCGCTCCATCAGGCCGCGCAGGGCCTCGCGGATGATCTCGCTGTTGGAGCCACAGAGGCCGGATTCCACTTTCTGGCGGATGAAGTTGGCCATTTCCGGTGGCAGGTTGATGGAGAGCTTTTCAGCCGATTGCATCGCACGTTCTCCGCTATTAGCTTGAGCAAGTGCAGATAGTGGTAGGAAATACTACTAGGCGTAGGCGCCACTGGCAGGGTGGGGGCCTGAGTTGGGGTCTGATCTTGCTACGCATCTTTGCCCGTTCTGTCGCCTCCCCCAGACGCTCCACCAGCCGCAGCCAATGGGTCCCAACCCCCGACAATGGTCCGATGCCCGAGTCTCAGCCCACCAGCTCCCCCTCCAGCACAGCTGCCAGCACCCGAACCGCCTGGGCCTTCCTGAGCCCAGCCCTGGTGCTGTTGGCGATCTCCGTGCTGATTCCCGCCGCCATGGCGTTCGTGATCAGCTTCTGCCGGACCGGCCTCGATGTGAGCGAACCGCTGACGTTCATCGGCCTGGCCAACCTGCGCCGGTTGCTGGCCGACCCGATGGTGCTCCGGGTGGCCGGCACCACCATGCTGTACCTGGTGGGGGTGGTGCCACCGATCGTGGCCGGTGCCCTGGCTTTGGCGGTGCTGGTGAACCGACGCCTTCCCGGGATCCATTGGTTCCGGGCTGCCATCTACACCCCGGTCCTGGTGTCTTTGGTGGTGGCGGCGATCGCCTTTCGCTGGCTCTACGCCGAAAACGGCCTGATCAACGGTTGGCTGGCGGCCCTGCTGGGACCCGACAGCGCCCCGATCGGGTTCCTCACCGATCCCCGGCTGGCCCTGCCGGCGGTGATGCTGGTGACCCTGTGGAAGGGGCTGGGCTTCTACATGGTGATTTTTCTGGCCGGACTGCAGGGAATTCCCGCCGATCTCTATGAGGCGGCTGCCCTGGATGGCAGCGAAGGTTGGCGGCGCCATCGCGACATCACCTTGCCCCTGTTGCGGCCTTACATCGTGCTGGTGGCGGTGATGTCAGCGATCGGCGCCACCAAGGTGTTCGAGGAGGTGTTCCTGATGACCCAGGGCGGTCCCGCCGATACCACCCGCACGCTGGTGTACTACGTCTATGACCAGGCCTTTGGCGAACTGGAGATCAGCTACGCCTGCACCGTCGGACTGGCCCTGTTTGTGATGGTGTTGCTGTTGAGCCTGGTTCGCTTTGCCTTTGCCGGTGATCGCGGCCTCACCTGAGGTGGGGTTCTCAGGAAGTGGGATGCCAGTGTGGGGGATCGTGCAGCGGCGGCGATCGGCGGGTGGAGCGAGCAACTCCGATCATGACAACGGCCAGGGAACGGTCCGAGCTTGGAGCTCCCCGGACCATTGGCGTCGTCGGTGGCGGCCAACTGGCCTGGATGCTCGGCTGTGCGGCCAAGCAGCTGGGGGTGGAGCTGCAGGTGCAGACGCCCTATCCCGACGACCCGGCGGTGCGGGTGGCCAGCGGTGTGGTCCTGGCGGCCGTGGACGATGCCGCGGCTACGGCGCGCCTGGCTGAACCCTGCACCGCGGTCAGCTTTGAGAATGAATGGTTACCGCTGGAGGCCCTGGCTCCCCTGGTGCAGCAGGGGGTGCGCTTTCTGCCGGAACTTGATGCCCTCCGGCCGCTGATCAGTAAGCGTGCCCAGCGGGAGTTGCTCAATCGGTTGCATCTCCCCTGTCCGCCCTGGTGTCCCCTGGAGGCGGTGCTGAGCCCAGCCCCGACCGGGTCCAGCCGCAGCCTGGAGGCCCCGGAGGGCCCATGGGACCTGCCCCCCCTGGCCACCAACGGCCCCCGGCTGCCGGCCCATTTGCGCTTTCCGGTGATGGCCAAGGCGAGCAGCGGCGGCTACGACGGCAAGGGCATCGTCCCGATCACCAATCAGGCCGAGCTGGAGGCCCTGCTGGCGACCGTGGTACCCCAGGGCTGGCTGCTGGAGGAGCAGGTGGCCTTTGAGCAGGAACTGGCGCTGGTGGCCTGTCGGGACCAGCAGGGCCGGGTGGCCTGTTTTCCCCTGGTGGAAACCCATCAAACCCACCAGGTGTGCAACTGGGTCCTGGCACCAGCCCCGGTGAACCATGCGGTGGAGGCCCTGGCCCGCAATGTGGCCGCCTCGCTGCTGACGGCCCTCGACTATGTGGGCGTGTTGTCAATCGAATTCTTCTATGGGCCTCGGGGGCTGCAGGTGAACGAGATCGCGCCGCGCACCCACAATTCCGGCCATTACACGATCGAGGCCTGCCGGAGTAGCCAGTTCGACCAACAGGTGCGCATCGTCGCCGATTTGCCGATGGGCAGCACCGAGATGGTGGTCCCTGGGGCGTTGATGGTGAATTTGCTGGGGTATGAACCGGTCGATGGGGCCGCCGCCGCCGTCGACTACGGGGAGCAGCGCCAGGCCCTGGCCGCCCTGGCCGATGCCCATCTCCATTGGTACGGCAAGCGCTCCGCCGATCCCGGCCGCAAGCTGGGCCATCTCACCCTGCTTCTGCAGGGCACCACGGTGGAGACGCGGCGTGGCGAGGCGGAACGCCGCCTGGCGGAAGTCCGATCGATCTGGCCCCAGATCACCGCGTCATAGCCCTTACAATCCCAACGGGCTGCTGTGTTGGTGACTGCCTTTCACAGTTTTCTGATCTGACTCCCTCTTCGACATGGGGGGTCTGCAGCGACGGCAACGTAGGCCGGCCTTGAGCCGGAAACGACGCCCCGCCTTTGACCCCCCTTCTGGTTCTTCCAGGTCGAACACTGGGGCAAGACGGCACGGTGGTCCACCCCTCTCCCCTTCTTCTGGCGTGATCGTCCGCCCCCGTGGTTGGTCGGTTCTGCGGCCCTCCGCCCTGGCCGTCTTGGTGATGGTGATGTTGGCGGGCTGTGTCGGTTCAACCGTCAGCCCTGCCGGCCAGAAACGCTGTCGCGTGGAGCAGGAGCGTGACGCCAATCCCCTGATTCGCTTGCTCAACGAACGCCGCTGTCGGGCGACCGTGGATCAACGGCTGGCGCTCGAGGCGCAGCGGCAACGTCAGGAGCGTGCCGATCAGGTGCGCCGATCCCAACGCGAGACCGAGCGTTGTCGACAGAGGGCCGGAGCGATCGCCCTGGAACTGCGCCAGCTGCGCCAGGCCGAAGCGCGCCTGGCCGCCGTGCGCGGGGAGGCCTATGCCCCCTCCCCGCCCCCAGCGCCCTTCAATGAGGCCGCCGAGGCCCGCTTTCGATTCGAGGACCAGGAGTTGGATCGTCAGCGCCATGGGGAGAGGATGGCGGTCTGGCAGGCCAGGGAAGACGACCGCCGGCGTCGTTGGCACGCCGACCACGCCAGCCGGTTGGAGGTCGCCCAAATCACCCTCAACCAGCGGGCGGCGGCGATGCGTCAGCAGCAGCCGGACCTCTTCAGCGGCCCCACCAGCATTGAGCTGAACGGCACTGTCTGGCGGCGCCTGCAGACCTGCCCAGGCCCCGATCAACGCCGTTCGATCAGTTCGGCAGCGGGGTAACGCACCTTGGCCAGGGCGGCGTAGGGATCCCCGGCGGCGCGATAGCCGGCCGCACAGACCACGCAGCTGCGATAGGGCCCCCCTTCCAACTCCAGGAGGCGATCGAATTCAGCCGGGGAAAAGCCTTCGATCGGGCAGGTGTCCACCGCGAGCAGGGCGGCGGCCGTGAGAAAGGTTCCCAGGGCGATATACACCTGATTGCTGGCCCAGCGCTCGATCTGTTCGCTGCGGGGCCCGTCGATCAGATCCTTCCGCATCATGTCCCGATAGAACTCGAGCTTCTCGGGGGCCAGGCTGCGCGCTGAGGCGGTCGCCGTGATCAGCCGTTCCAGATCGTCTGAATCAATGCGCCGGCGGGCCAGGAACACCACCAGGTGCGAGGCGTCGGTGATCTGGCTCTGGTTCCAGGCATGGGGGCGCAGTTGCTGGCGCAGTTCCTCGTCCTCGATCAGCAGAAACTTCCACGGCTGCAACCCGTAGCTGGAGGGGCTCAGCACCAGGCTCTGCTCAAGGGCTGCCCACAGATCGGGGGCGATCCGGGCGGTGGCATCGAACTGTTTGGTGGCGTACCGCCACTGCAAGGCGGCCTGCAGGGATTCAACGGCTGGGGTCATGGGCGGCGCAGGGAAGGCAAAGGCCAAGTCTGGGGGGGAGACCCCCCGGTGGCCATCGAGGCCGTCACCGGTCAGGAGGTGAGGTGGTCGAGGTGCTGCTGCAGTTGCTCCCGCGGCCAATCGGTGACCACAAACACCTCCTGGACCGAACTGCCGAGGCGAGCCACCAGTTTGTGGCCACCGCTGATCGGCACCGACACCCGCAGCCGCAGGCTCGGGCTCCGGCCCCGCACCCTGGTGATCACCGCCGGGGTGACCGTTTCGATGCCAGGGGCCTCGGCCAGGCGGCGCAGCAACGGAATCAGTCCCTCGATGTAGGTGCTGTGGGTGATCACCACCCGACCCATGGCGTCAGGCTCGCTCGAGGGGGGCCATGGTGAGGCCCTCGGCCCCCAGGAGCTGGTGGTAGTGCTCGGCTTGCTCCTGCGGTCCGCACCACACCTCCGCCGCCCCTTCGCCATCGATGCGATGGGCCAGCTCCCAGGCCCGATCCGGGCCCATGCCCGGCAGATGGCGGACCAGGCACTCGACGACATGCTGGAAGGTGTTTACGTCGTCATCCAGGACGATCACGCGGTAGTTCGGGTAGGGCTGGCGCAACCGCTGCCGCTCCTGCACAGCGGCGGCTCCCGGCCTAGGACCCACCGCAGTGATGGCCTCCATGACAGGTGGAATCAAAACCGAAGCCAGGCTAGGTAACATGCGCGCACCCGTCACGAGCTTCCCCATGTTGATCACCTTGAGTTGGGCTGCCCTGGCCGCCCTGTTCAGCTTTTCGATCGCCATGGTGGTCTGGGGCCGCAACGGTGACAACTCCATCGGTTTCTGAAGCGGTGCTCAACGGCAACGGTGTGCTGGCGATGCTCGCCTCTGCACTACTGGTTTTTGTCAGTGGTGGTGTGATCTATCTCTCCACAATTGAGTGGCGCGATCGCCGGCGGCGCCATGCCCAGGAGAGCGGTCGGGCGGCGCGAAGCACCTCCCGCTGACCCATGGCTGGAGGCCGCCATGGCCAGTCTGCCGTTCCCCGATCGCCTTCAGCGGCACGCCTGGCAGGATCGTCAGACAGGCTTCCCTGTCGTCGTGCAGGTTCACGTGATGGCGCAACTTGAGGGCGGAACCGCCCCCGCTTCCCTGCGCTGCCGTGGGGGCTGCAATCAACCCGATCCATCGGCCGGGATGACGGCATGAGACGCTTCAACTGGCCACCCCTCCAGGGGAAGCTGGTCCAGATTTCAGCGCTGCGTCAACGTCTGGCGGCGCTTCCCCGCCCCAGGCCGCCGAAACTCCGTGCGCCTCGCTGGCGTCCGTTGCCCCGTCCACCGCTGCCCATGACGGCCACGGTGGTGGCCCTGTTGGTGGTGCTGCCGGTGGTCGGTCTGCTCCGTTGGCCCCGGCCCCGGGCCGTGGGACTGGAGCGACTGATGGTGAGTGCCAGCCTGATGCAGAGCTTTCCAGGCACCCCCGATCGTCCCGTGCCCAGGCTGTGGCAGGAGCGTCTCGGTCCGGTCCTCGCCGAACGGCTCTGGCGCCAACAACGCCATTCCTGGTGGCAATTCTGGGGATCCCACGCCGACGGGGCGCCGTTTCTGGCCCTTCAGGCTTCGGGGGCGCAGGGGGCGCCTCCAAGGCTGGGGCCTCCCAATTCCGTGCGTGTGGGGGATCTGCTCGTGATCGCCCCCGATCCCCTGTCCCGTCAGCTGTTGATTGATCAACTGCGGCCGGATCAGCGGCGCAGTCGGGGATTGGAGCAGCGCTGCATGGAGCGCCTGCGCAACGATCAGGCCGTGTTCTGGAACCCCTCAGCCCTGGGATCGATCGCCGGACCCCTGGCCCCCCTGCTGGAGCGTTTTCAGGAGGGCTGCCTGACCCTGAGGCTTGAGGGCCAAGGCCTCAGCTGGCAAGGAGAAGCCGCCGCTGTGGAGGGCCTGCTGGCCTCCGGGGGCAGCCGGGCCGTTCCCGCAGCGGTGGTGCGCCCGCTGCCTCCCGATCTTTTGCTTGAACTGAAAGGCCCATCCCTCGACCAGCTCCTCCAAGGGCTCCTGGCCCGCCAATTGATTCGCGATCCCCTGGCCATCCGCTATGGCATCGACAAACCGCAGCTGAGCCTGATGCGCCGGGCTGCTTTCCAGCTGCGGTTGCGGCCCCAGGCCCAGGGGGCCTTTCAGGCCAGCCTGGAGCTTCAGCTGGACGTCGGTGGCGACCGGGTGAGCTGGCAGCGCATTCTGGATCGCCTGGCCCGAGAGCTGCGGCAGCAGGGGTTGCAGGGACCACAACCGCCTGCCCCGTTAGCCGTCGATAGCACCGTCGGCAACGCCAAGGCGGGGGCTCAGGCGAGCGCCAGTCCGGCGCTAGGCACTCCGGTCCCGCCCCCGCAGGTCCCCGCTCCCTCCCCCTTGATTGGGGCTTCCGGCCCCAATGTGCCGGCCGAGGCTGCCGCCAAGCCCACTCCCCCGTTGAAGGGACCTGTCCCTGAGGCCACTTGGAGCCGGGAGGATCGCGTGGTGGTGGGGGGATGGCGTTGGCTGGACCGGCTCCCGGCCCAGCCCCAGCTGCTGCTGTTCCTGGGCCCAGTGCCCACGGGTTCAGCGCCTTCAACCGCTTTGGAGCGATCCAGGGGATCGCAAGGGCTGGAGCTGCGCCTTCGCCCAGCGGCCATGGAACCGCTGGGGCTGTTGCCGCCGGACATGCCGGAACTGGTGAAACGCTCCCAGCAGCTGGCGGTGGAGGTCACACCCCTCGCGGGAGCGGGCGCGACGCAACCGCTCAGCCAGCTGACGGGCTCTCTGAGGCTGGATCGGTAGGGGCCTTCTCCGCAGCAGGAACCTGCTGGCGTTCCCGGCGGCGGCGCTCCGCCGCGACCGTCTCTTCCATCAATTCGACCGCCTGAGCCATTTTGGCGAGGTTGCCCGCGTAGAGGCTCAGGTCCTTATCCACACGATCGCGCAACAGACCCATGGATTCGCCCAGGTCATGGGCGGCCTGTCGCAAGGCCTGGGGTTCGATCGAACCGGAATCCTGGGCCTGTTCCAGCAAGGTCAGCAGGCCGACGGCCATCAGCCGTGAATAGTGAAAATCGTCCCGTTGCACCCCGGCCAGGGCCGCTCCGAGGGGCTCCGGGGCCCCGAGACCGCGCTGATCGATCCAGCCTCGAACGGTCTGCATGTTGTGGTGGCCGACGGAGGCGAGGGCCGCTTCAGCCTGGAGGCGCAATTGGGTCGCATCGAATCCGCTGGCGCCGCAGAGCGCTTCAAACAAAAGCGGCGTCTGGTTCTCGGGCCGATAGCCTCGGCTGAAGGCATCAAATACCTGAACCAAGCCGACGGCAAACAGTGGGTCCGGTCGAAACCCCTGTTGGCGGCTGAGGAGGTGGAGCTCGACCAGCAGTTCGTCGACCATCCGCCGATAGAGCGGGCTGATCACGTACGGGAAGGCGCTGTGGAAGGCGCGTTTGCTGTCGGCAACAGTGAGAGCGGAACTCACGCTGGACGGTGAAGGGGTGGCGTGACCTTAGCGCCGCGACCGATTGCTCAGTAGGATCAAAGGAGTTGCTGCCAACGGGCCGATGATCCCGATTGTCATTGAGGAGTCGGGCCGGGGAGAAAGGGCTTTCGACATCTACTCCCGGTTATTGCGCGAACGCATTATTTTTCTTGGCGAACAAGTCACGGCTGAGTCCGCCAATCGAGTGGTTGCGCAATTGCTTTTTCTTGAGGCGGAAGACCCGGAAAAAGATATATTCCTTTATATTAATTCACCTGGCGGTTCCGTCTACGACGGTCTGGGTATTTTCGATACCATGCAGCACGTCAAACCCGATATTCAAACTGTTTGTGTTGGCTTGGCCGCCAGTATGGGCGCTTTTCTGCTTTGCGCTGGCACCAAGGGGAAGCGCAGCAGTCTCACCCATTCCCGGATCATGATTCACCAGCCCCTCGGCGGAGCTCGTGGCCAAGCCAGTGACATCCGCATCCAGGCCGATGAGATTCTCTATCTCAAGGATAAGTTAAACAACGAATTGGCGGATCGCACCGGTCAGCCCTTGGATCGAATTAAGGCTGATACGGACAGGGATTTCTTCATGTCTCCGGCTGAAGCCATAGAGTATGGTCTGATTGATAAGGTTATTGAAAAGAGGTCCGTCAGGCCTGTTTGATCTCCTAAATCGTAGTGATCCAAAACTTGTGATCTAAACTTCGAATGAAACCCCCCTTGATCTCATAGGATCCAGGGGGATTCTCTTTGGAGGGAATGATTGTCTGGCCCCAACGGTGGTTGATGGAGCCTTGGCATTCACTCCGCGGCGGCGGTCAGTAGCGGTGAGAAACGTTCTTTCTCGGGGACCTCGGTGAACTCAGCCACGACCCTTCGGAATTCTTCGCCATCAAGGGTTTCTTTCTCAATCAGCATTTCCACGAGCTGGTCAATGCAGGCGCGGTGGGCGGCAACAAGACTCACCGTATCCTCATAGCATTGCAGGACGATTTTTCGCACGGCCGAATCGATCTTGTTGGAGAGTGCATCGGAAGCGTCACTGCGTGTCATTAGATCGCGACCCAAGAAGACCTCTTGATTCCCAGCCTCCAAGGAGAATTGACCAATGTCACTCATGCCGAAACGGGTGACCATCTGGCGGGCTATCGAGGCCACTTGTTGAATGTCGCCCCCGGCTCCAGTGGTGACTTCGGCATGGCCAAAAACGACATCTTCGGCAGCCCGACCACCGAGAGCTCCCATGATTCTTGCCCGTAACTGAGCTTTGCTGACCAGCATCTGCTCCTCATCCGGAGAAAACCAGGTGAGTCCTTGGGCTTGGCCGCGGGGGATGAGGGTGACCTTCTGCACTGGATCGTGGGCTTGCACAAGAGTGCCCACCAACGCATGGCCCACCTCGTGATAAGCAATCAGGCGCTTGCTACGACCATCCGTGAGGGGTTTTCCCTCCATGCCCGCAATCACGCGATCCACAGCGTCGTCGATTTCCGCCAAGGTGGTGGCTTCCTTGCGACGGCGGGCGGTGAGAATCGCCGCTTCATTGAGAAGATTGGCCAGATCGGCCCCTGAGAAGCCCGGGGTGCGGCGGGCAATCACTTCAAGGCTGACGTCCTCTGCCAGGATCTTATTGCGGCTGTGAACTTTGAGGACGGCCAGGCGACCCTTGATGTCAGGGACATCCACCTGCACCTGACGATCGAAGCGACCCGGACGCATCAAGGCTGAATCGAGCACATCAGCCCGATTGGTTGCCGCAATGATGATGATGCCGCTATTGCCCTCAAATCCATCCATCTCGGTGAGAAGTTGGTTCAGGGTTTGTTCCCTCTCGTCGTTACCACCACCAATGCCGGCGCCACGCTGGCGACCTACGGCGTCGATTTCATCAATAAAGATTAAACAGGGGCTATTTTCCTTGGCACGTTTGAATAGGTCGCGAACGCGACTGGCGCCAACGCCAACGAACATCTCAACAAATTCAGATCCTGAGAGCGAAAAGAACGGCACTCCCGCTTCGCCAGCAATGGCTTTGGCGAGTAAGGTTTTGCCAGTTCCTGGAGGACCGACTAACAGCAAACCTTTGGGAATTTTTGCACCTACGGCTGTGAATCGTTCAGGGGTTTTGAGAAAGGTGACCACTTCCTGAAGATCTTCCTTGGCTTCCTCAACTCCGGCCACATCGTCGAATTTGACACCGGTTTGCGCTTCCATCAGGAACCGGGCCTTGGTCTTCCCAAATTGCATCGCCTGACCCGGTCCACCGGGCATGCCGTTGGAGCGCCTGGCCAGAAACACCAGGGAGCCGATCAGAAGCAACGGGAACAGCAAATTGCCAAGCAGCCCCAGTGCTGGCGGTGCGCTCCGAGGCGGATGGATGTCGAAGCTGATTCCCTGGTCCTTAAGCTTGTTTACCAATTCCGGTGCCAGGCCAGGCATGTCGACCCGCAGACGTTGCACCCGGTTGTCAAGATCGGGGTCTACCGCTTCCACAACCGCCGTGCGCCCGCCGTCGTAAAGATCCACGGCCGTGACGCGCCCGGCGTCGACGTAGTCAAGAAAACGTCCATAACTCATGCGAGCAATCGCCGCATTGCGAGGAGCCACGGTCGAACCAGGCGCAGATCCTGTCGATGTCATCCTCCCGGAAGCTCCACCGAACACCTGCCAGCCCAGGAAAAGGGCGACCCCGATGGGCAAGAGCCAGAGAAGGATCGGACGCCAGCGCTGGTTCATGGGAGAATCTAATTTTGAACAAGTGTAAAGGGCCTTGGGACCCTCCGGGGCCCAGGACGGCGCGGTGATCCGGGTGGTCGTGGCTCTAGGCGTGCACTTCGATGGGCGTGGCCAGGGGCTCTCGCTCAAAAATGACCTGGATCGACAGCTCCTGGGCGGCGATCGAATCGATCAGTTCTGGACCGCCGAGGCCATGGGTCCAGATCTCAACCTTGGCCTCTGGGGGGCATTCAAAGCTGAGGAGTTCAAAGGGAAAGACCACCCGCTCGAGATAAAACGGACCCGGGCCGCTACAGCGCACAATCACCATCCGATCGGAGCCATTGCGATAGCTGCATGACAACGGCTCTGGGTTCATGACAAGCGTGGTCGAGGGAGGGACAAGGGGAGATGATCCACTCCCCATCAACCCATCAAGGCCTGTGGGGGTTCGGTGACGAGGGAGACGGATTTCGATCCTTAAGGTTTCTTTCCATTTCCTGCCGACCTGATCGGGGTGCTCCTGCGCTCAAAGGCTGCGTAGCGCCACGATTGGATCGAGGCGCGCGGCCCGTCGTGCCGGGACCACGCCAAAGAACAGGCCAATCGAACCAGACAACCCCACGGTGACCAGAACGGTGGTGCCGCTGATTTGCGCCGGCAGGAGCGTCAAGGCGCCCACCAGGGTCACAGCCCCCAGGCCCAGGCCACTGCCGATGGCACCGCCCAGGCAAGCCAGTACGAGGGACTCCACCAGGAACTGCAGCAGAACATCACTGCTTCTGGCCCCGAGGGCTTTGCGCAGGCCGATTTCCTCGGTGCGTTCGCTCACCGACACCAGCATGATATTCATGATGCCGATGCCTCCCACCAGAAGGGAAATGGCCCCGATCGCAGCCAGCATCAGGGTCAGCCCCCCACTAATGGAATCCACGATTGTGAGGGCATCCTTTTGGGATCGGACGGCAAAGTCGTCTTCCCGCAGGATGCGATGACGTTGACGGAGCAGATTGGTGATCTGGAACTTGGCTGCCCCTGTGCTCTGTTCATTGCGGGCCTCAACGCTCACGAAGCCGAGGCTCACCCCATAGGTGGGGTCCCGACCGGTGATGCGACTCACCATTGTGGTAAGGGGCAGGTAGGCGGCCTCATCCTGGTTGGCGCCAAACACGGCGCCCTTGGCGGCCAGTACGCCGATCACCTCGAAGGACTGGTCGCGAATGCGCAGGCGACGACCGATCGCCGATCCCGTGGGCACGAGTTTGTCGCGCAGGTCAGGCCCCAGAACCACCAGATTTCTGGCCGAGCGCAGGTCGGACTCACTGAAGAACCGCCCCTGGGTGACATCAAAACGACGCACCGTCAGGAACGCTGGGGTCACCCCCGACACCGACGCTGTGGCACTGAGCCCGCCAGCCTGGACCACCTCACTGCGGGTGATCTGGGGCGCAACGCTCCGCACGCTGGGCACCTGCTCGGCAATGGCCACCGCATCCTCAAGCACAAGAGTCTTGGGGGTATCGATCCCTTGGCGGCGGGTGTCGTTGGTGCCTGGCACCACAAACAACACGTTGGCCCCGAGGGTGTTGAGTTGGTTTTGGGCCAGGTTCTGGGCCCCACGGCCGATGCCCACCAGGGTGATGACTGAGGCATTACCGATGACGATGCCCAGCATGGTGAGCAGACTGCGCATCCGGTTGGCCTGGAGCGTCCCCAGTGCCATGACCACGGTTTCGCGCAGCGGCAGCTTGGGGGCCATGCGAGGGAAAGGACATCCAATTCATCACCATGGTCGACCATGGGCGGCTCTCGTGGGTGCGATTGCCGGCGACCGGGCCGTCCTCGACCGTGGCGCGACCCTATCCCTCGGCTGACACGTAGACCACCTTGACGAAATCGGTGGAGCCGCTGACCCCTTTGATGGTGCCCGCGGTCTGAACCACGAGGTCGCTGCTCTTGAGCAGTCCTTTCTCCAGGGCCACATCCATCGCTGCCTTGAAGGTGGCGGTGGTGGTGGCTTGATTCTGGATCACCAGGGGATTCACCCCCCAGACCAACTGCAGGCGCCTGGCCACCTGGGCTTCGGAAGTGATCGCCAGGATCGGTGTGCTGGGCCTGAACTTACTGACGTTGCGGGCTGAAGATCCGGTCTGGGTGAGGGGCAGGATCGCCGCCGCATTCAGCTGCCGGGCAATGCTGCTGACGGCCTGACAGATCGCGTTAGGAATGCTGGTGGCCATGTGGCTGTCCAGCACCCGCTGGGGGTAATCCCGTTCAATCCGCTTGGCGATTTGATCCATGGTGAGCACCGCCTCCACGGGAAAGTCGCCGACCGCGCTCTCATTGGACAACATGACGGCGTCGGTGCCATCGAGAATCGCATTGGCCACGTCGCTTACCTCGGCCCGGGTGGGACGCGGGCATGAGGCCATCGAATCGAGCATCTGGGTGGCGGTGATCACCGGGATGCCAAGGCTGTTGCACTTGCGGATCAATTCCTTTTGCAGCAGCGGAACTTCCTCCGCTGGCATCTCTACCCCGAGGTCGCCCCGAGCCACCATCACCCCATCGCAGAGGGGCAGGATGGCATCGATGGCGTCGATCGCTTCAAACTTCTCGATCTTGGCCACCACGGGGGTGGTGTGGCCATGGCTATGGATCAAGTCGCGAATTTCGACCATATCGGAGGGATTGCGCACGAAGCTCAGCGCCACCCAATCCACCCCTTGCGCCAGGCCGAAGGCCAGATCGAGGCGGTCCTTTTCGGTGAGGGCGCGGATCGAGAGCTGGACGTCCGGAAAGTTCACCCCTTTGTTGTTGGAGAGCACCCCCCCGACGGTGACACGGCAGTGGAGCGTCTGGGCTGCCTGATCCACCGACTCCACCGCCATCTCGACCCGGCCGTCATCCAGCAAGATGCGGCTTCCGGGGGTGACTTCGTCCGCCAGTTTGGTGTAGGTCACCGTGGCGATGGTCTGGTTGCAGGGACCCTCGAGGGAGGTGAGGCTGAAGGGATCCCCCTTGGCCAAGGTGATCGGCCCGGCGGCGAAACGACCGAGGCGGATCTTGGGACCCTGGAGATCCTGGAGGATGCCAATGTGAACCCCCATCTCCTGGGCAACCTGACGGATGGTGGTAATCCGTTCGGCGTGGTCGCTGTGATCGCCGTGGGAAAAATTGAGACGGAACGTGGTGGCGCCGGCCTCGATCAGCTGACGGAGCACCTCCGGAGACTCGGTGGCAGGACCGATCGTGGCAACGATCTTGGTGCGACGCATGCGAACGTCCAGGCCCGGGGCCACCGTACTGAGGCGGAAACTACCATCCGGCCATGACCTCCCCGCGCTTGCGATGGACTTTCAGGCCTACCAGCTCCGTTCCCGTGAGACGGCCCGCTACCCCGATGTGGGGGCCAACCCGATCTATCCCACCCTGGGGCTTTGCGGTGAAGCCGGTGAGGTGGCCGACAAGGTGAAGAAGGTGTTGCGGGATGGCAACGGCGTGTTCAGTCCTGCCGTTCGGGAGGATCTGCAATTGGAGCTGGGCGATGTGCTGTGGTACGTCGCCCAGTTGGCCAGCGAGCTGGGACTGAGCCTGGAGGAGGTTGCGGTGGCCAACCTGGCGAAACTCACCAGCCGGGCCGCCCGTAACGTGATTGGAGGCAGCGGCGACCGGCGGTGAAGAAAGCAGGACGTCTTGGAGCCTCCTCGGTGCTGGGTTGGTGTCTGGCCCTCGTTCTGGGGCTCAGTGGCTGGTGCGCCGTGGCGCTGGTGGCCGCCCCACCGGCCTGGGCGGCGGAGTTGCAGGTGAGTGAGGTGCGTTTGGAGCCTTGCCCCGCCAGTGATGCCGGTGCCCAACCGTTGCAGGCCCGACCCAGTGGGGCCGCCTGCTACGCGCTGCGCGGGGTGGTGATCAACCCGGGCCGACGGACCGTCGTCGACACCGATCTCTTCGCCCTGGTGCTCGATGCCAGCGATGAACCGGTGCTGCCGAACCGCAGTCGCCTGGGCTCCATCGGCGATGTGCCCCCGGGCAGCTCAACGTTTGCCCTGCGCCTGGCCATTCCCGCCGGCACCCCCGGGCCATTCCAGGTGCGGCTGGTGAAGGCCCGGGGCTTCACGGCGCCGGTGCGCACGCGGCCAGGAGGTGATGACGAGCTCCTCCCCCTGGAGCAGGCCCTGGCGGGCTGACACCCTGGGTCTGGGCTTCAGTAGCTGGAGGCCCCCAGGGACACGCTGGCCCCGGTGAGCAGCTGTTCCCCCAGTTGCAACACCAGCAAGGCCACCAGCGCCGACAGGTCGAGGCCCCCCAGGGGCGGGATCAGGTTGCGGAAGGCATTGAGGTAGGGGTCGGTGATGGCGCTGACGCTCGACAGCAGTGGATTGCTCCAATCCAGGTTGGGGAACCAGCTGAGGAGCACCCGCACCAGCAGCACCAGCGTGTAAATGCTCACGGTGCGTGAGAGCACCTGAAGCAGAAATGGCAGCGTATCCATCAGATCATTCATGAACATCGAGCGTTGCCGCCACCAGGATGGGGGCGGAGTGGGCCCTGGGAGGTCAGTTTATTCAGGGGGCCCACCGGGTTCTGGGGGCAGCCCCTGCGGCTCCTCCCGCGGGGCCTCCCGCGTCGCCCGAGTTGGCGCTGGACGGATCGGACCGGTGAGATCGCTGCGCACGGAGAAGGTGCGGTGAAATTTCTCACTGAGGCTCAGCCAGTAGGAGCGTCCTTCGCTCTGCCGTTTGCGTTCAATGAAGTCCTGGGCCAGCAGCTCCTTGATGTGGTCGTAGGCCCCGGAGCCGCGCAGTTCCACCAGGTCGGACTGAAGAATACGGGTCTTAAGGGCAATGGTGGCCAGGGTGCGCAGGGCCGCGGTGGAGAGATCCACCGGCAGCAGGTTTTGTACAAGGTCGCCAAGATCGCCGCGCAGCTGGAGGCTGTAGCGCTGCCCCTCCTGGTGAATTTCGAGGGCCGTATCCCGGTGGGCATAGTCGGCCATCAGCGTGATCAGGGCCAGCTCCGTTTCCTCCCGTTCCATGCCGGCGATGTCGGCAAGTTCGGCGAGGCTGAGGGGACGGCCCTTGAGGTAGAGGATGGCCTCCAGCCTGGCGGGCAGGGAGAGGGAGGGGGGGCCGAAGGACCTGGGGCTGGCCGGGTCAACGGGCCCTGGATGGGGCAGTCTGTCAGCCATCAGCGGTCACCAAGCCGTCCACGCTTGGTCGCGCCTGACTGGCGGGACCAAGGAACAGGCGATAGGCGGGGTTGGCGGTCTCGTCCCAGTGGCGGTACGGCAAGGCCTCCAGGAAGCGTTGCCACTCCCCGAGATCCTGGGGAGGCACCTGAACGCCGATCACGATTCGCCCCACATCGGCGCCGTGATTGCGGTAGTGAAAGATGCTGATGTTCCAGTTGGAGTGCAGGGCGTTCACAAAGGCCATCAGGGCCCCGGGCCGCTCGGGGAACTCGAAGCGATAGAGCAGTTCCTCTCCTTGGGCGAGGGCGGCGCCGGCACTGGCCGGCAACCGGCCGCCCACCATGTGGCAGAGGTGCAGTTTGGTCAGCTCGTTGCCGCTGAGGTCAAGGCAGGGAAAGCCACTGCCCTCGAGCGTGGCCAGCAGCCGTTGGGTGTCGGCCCGGCCGCTGATCTGGACCCCCACAAAGATGTGGGCCAGCTGGGGATCCGCCAGGCGGTAGCTGAATTCCGTGAGGCTGCGAGGGCCCAGCAGCCCGCAGAAGCGGCGAAGGCTGCCGGGCTGCTCCGGGATCTCCACGGCCAGCAGCGCCTCCCGTTCTTCCCCCAGTTCGGCCCGCTCCGCCACGAACAGAAGCCGATCGAAGTTCATGTTGGCGCCGCAGGCCACAGCCACCAGGCAGCGTCCCGACAACCCCCGCACCTGCACGTCCTTTTTCATGCCCGCCACGGCGAGGGCGCCGGCGGGCTCCAGGATCGAGCGGGTGTCTTCAAAGACGTCCTTGATCGCGGCGCAGATCTCATCGGTGTCCACGGTCACCATCGCGTCCACATGGCGCTGGGCCAGGGCAAAGGTGTGTTCCCCCACCTCCCGCACGGCCACGCCATCGGCAAACAGCCCCACCTGGTCCAGCTTCAGCCGCTGGCCTGCCGCCAGGGAGCGGGTCATGGCGTCGGCATCCACGGGTTCCACCCCGATCACTTCCACCTGGGGCCAGAGGCTTTTCACGTAGGCGGCGATGCCGGCGATCAGCCCCCCACCCCCCACGGCCACATAGATGGCATCGGGCGGAGGTGAACACTGGCGCAGGATCTCCAGGGCGATGGTGCCCTGGCCGGCGATCACGTCGGGATCATCGAAGGGATGGATGAAGGTGAGGCCGCGATCGGTCTCGATCCGCCGCGCTTCGGCGCAGGCTTCGTCGTAGCTGTCTCCGTACAACACCACCTCGGCCCCCCGGGCGGCCACGGCCCGCACCTTCATCTCCGGCGTGGTGACGGGCATGACGATCACGGCGTGGCAGCCGAGCCGCTGGGCACCGAGGGCCACCCCCTGGGCATGGTTGCCGGCGCTGGCGGCGATCACGCCGCGATCCAGCTCGGCCCGACTCAGGCCCGCCATCTTGTTATAAGCACCACGCAACTTGAAACTGAACACGGGCTGAAGGTCCTCTCGCTTGAGCAGCACCCGGTTGTCCAGCCGTCGCGACAGATTGGGCGCCAGATCAAGGGGGGATTCGATGGCTACGTCGTACACCCGGGCCCTGAGGATCCGCTGCAGGGTAGGGACTGGCCTCCGGCATCGGAGAAGCCCCCGCCAGGGGCTGAATGGGATCGCTCATACCATCCAGTGTTGCAAGCGGCTGGCCCCCTGGAGCCCCCCCTGGCGCCCGTTCCCAGGCTCAACCGTGGCTTTGAACGCCGGCGGCAGGAACGGACCTCGTAGATTGCCAGCGACGAATCAGGATCGGCATGCATCTGAGCGAGCTGACGCACCCGAATCAGTTGCATGGCCTGACCACCCCCGAACTGGAGGCGATCGCCCGCCAGATCCGGGAGAAGCATCTTGACGTGGTCTCCACCAGTGGCGGTCACCTGGGGCCGGGCCTGGGGGTGGTGGAACTCACCCTTGCCCTCTACCAAAC